>SDBT01001580.1_pt1 | contig 40404 bp, 39 predicted proteins | sample 2277101 | NCBI WGS metagenome assembly SDBT01 (sample SAMN10404973, study PRJNA504765) | marine sediment metagenome | isolation source: marine sediment core GS10_PC15, 103 cmbsf | place: Arctic Ocean: Southern Knipovich Ridge | collected 2010 | reverse complement strand
ACTGATAATATCCTGTTATATTTAAATAAAAATCCTCATCTGCTACAAAAGAAAACACTCGTATTATCTAATCAAGGATGGCATGAAGGGATTCTTGGAATAGTTGCATCCAGGCTTGCAAAATCTTTTTTTCGGCCTGTTGTACTTATTTCAACAAAAGATGGTATTGGTAAGGGTTCTGCCAGAAGCGTACCTGGATTTGACCTGTATGACGGGCTTATGAATTGTTCAAGCGATCTTGAAAATTTTGGCGGGCATTCAATGGCTGCGGGTCTAAAAATAAAAGATGAAAATATAAATCTTTTTCAAGAAAATTTTGAAAAAGTTATGAAGAATATGACAAAAAAGATAAATCTTGAGCCAATAATTACAATTGATTATGAACTTAACTTCGATGATATCTCGATTTCTCTGATCGACGACCTTGAATCTTTAAAGCCGTTTGGAGCAGGAAACCACGAACCTCTTTTTACGGCTAAAAACATTAAAGTTTTATCTTCTAAAATTGTTGGCGAAAACCATAGAAGCATGTTTTTAAAGCAGAATTCATCCAGCAAGGAAAAGGGCTTTAGCGCAATTCATTTCAACATTGATAAAAGCAAACCATTAAATGACAGATTTGATAAAATTGCATTCAGGCTGCGCTGGAACCACTGGAATAGAACAAAAAAAGCGCAAATTATAATCGAAGAAATTTGATGCAGTCCTTAGAAGTTTTTTGTGAGCGGCATTGAAGAATTGGAATATTGCGTAATCCCCGATTATTCAATGTTTTTTTATTTTTGGTGATTGCACACGAAATTTTTAAGTGTTATAATTTTTAATAATTACATTATCTTTTATCAATTGGAGATCTGTCTTGAGACCTTTGAAAAATGTTTCCCGCTACAAGCGGGATTTAAGTTCAAGGAAGGCGAAAATATAGCGCTATTCGGGCAAAAGAGGACGTTTTTCAAGGATCTCTCCTATTATAGGATTACACACTATAAGCGCGCTAAATCAAGATTTATCCCGCCTGCCCTGTAGCTCCGGCAGATGATACTGGGGTAGGTAGTTTACTATCGTACTGGGCTTAAATTGCTCTTGCTTTTATTTATCTGGGACGCGGCCCCAATCCCGCTTTAAATCCATGCCGCAGGGAGCCTTGGACTAAGTTTAACATAAGATGTCAAACAGGGAGGCAGCTGCTATCATGAAGAAAAGTTTTATTTATTTGCTTTTGCTCGTTTTATTCCTGCACCTTTTTTCCTGCACTCAGGAGCAGACAAAGGAAGATAAAATACTGGCTGAAATCAATGATTGCAATCTAATCATTGATGAATTTCAATATCAACTGGCAGCAGAGCTGGAGATGGATGAAGATTTTAAATTGACCAAAGAAGTCAAAAAGGAATTTTTGGAAGGACTTATAAGAAAAGAGCTTCTTATTCAGGAGGCCAAAAAGTTAAAATTAGACGGAAAGGAAAAATTCATCAGGGCAATCGAACGTTACTGGGAAAGCACGCTTATAAGAGACCTGGTGGAAATGAAAGGTGAAGAAATCAGCAATAGAATCTTGATTTCCCATAAGGAGATCGAGACCTGTTATAATGATATGAAAAAGCCGCAAAAGAAACTTCCTCCACTTGCTGAATTACGGGAAAAGATTGCCGAAGAACTCAAGGAAAAGAAAAAGACAAGAATGTTAAAAGAATGGCTCGACGATTTAAGAAAAAATGCAAGAATTGAGATTAACGAGGAACTTCTCTATAAAGATTGAAAAAGGAGGGGGCATGTCGCAACAAGAGCGAACTTATAAAAGAAAGAACTATTTTATTAAAAGAGATTTTCAGTCTAAATTTATCCTGAAGTTCTGTCTCATTGTATTAATCGGAACAATTTTATCCATGGGGCTGCTTTTTCTTTTTTCTCAGGGCTCATTAACTTCTTCATTTCAGCAATCAAGACTGGTCATAAAGAATACATCCTTAGCCATTCTTCCCGCTATTATTTATACCAATCTAATCACATTCGGGCTGATAACCCTGGCCACGATAGTAGTTACCCTTTTTGTTTCTCATAAAATAGCAGGTCCTTTGTTCCGTTTTGAAAAAGACCTGAAAGAAATAGAGAAAGGAGATTTAACCAAAAGCATAAAACTCAGGGAAAAGGATCAGACAACCGACCTGGCTGACAGTTTAAACAAAATGACAGCAAGTCTGCGTGAAAAGGTTCTGGATATCCGGACCGGGGTGGAAAATCTCATCGAATCGGCATCCAGACAAAATGCGCCGCAAGAGTTAATTGAAGACTTGAATCATCTACGCCAAAAGATCGGAATGAACTTTAAAATATAGGAGGCTGTCCGAGAATTATGTCCGTAACGAAAAAGTGTGAAAGCGAGACCGGATTTTTGGAAATTTGAGGAGAATAGCGAGCCTATTTGACGAAAATTTGCGGAAATCTGGGCCGCTTCTCACGCTTTTGCAGTAGGATCAGAATTCTCGGACAGCCTCCTATCATCGGGATGTCATCTTCATGCTATTTAGAAATCTTCCCAAAAACCTTTTGTTTATCATAATATGGGTAAGCTTTTTTCTCCTCTTCCCATACGGGGTGGTGCATGGGGAAACAACGAAAGATATCATCTGGCAGAAGATTGAAACCAAACACACCATTATCCGTTACCAGACTCAGAAAGACCTGAAAAAATTCAACAAGCATGTGGATTATTACCCTGGAGAGTGGGGGATTAAACTGCTATTTTCCCGCCCGGATCCCGATGACCTCATGAATAACCTGAAAAAGAAGATGGATGCCTTATATAAAAGGGTGCGGGAAATACTGGATATGCGCAAGAAAATGAAAAAAGTCACCATTCATATCTATCATAACAGGGAGCAATTGCATGATGCGTATTTTGACATTTATATGAAAATTTGCCGGTACAGGACCTGGTATATATATGAACGTAACACTATATATGTAAATTCAGATGATATAAACGAAGGTATATTGGCCCACGAGATGGCCCATTCGATTATCGACCATTATTTAACAGTTCGGCCACCAGGTGCCACTGCTGAAATTTTGGCCCGTTATGTCGACCGCCATCTTTTCCAATAAACGAGACCAGAGAGCATGGCGCATTACATTGATATTCACGTCCATATTTTGCCGGGAATGGATGACGGTCCATCCACACTAAAGGAATCTCTGGAAATGTCCCGCATAGCCGTGAAAAATGGCACGCGGATCATGATTTCCACCCCTCACTGTCTCAATGGTGTGTATGTCAACTGGCGAAAGGATATCTTATCTGCCTGTACGGAATTGAACTCGGCGCTAAAGAAGCACAATATACCACTGACTGTGTTGCCCGGTTCAGAAGTTCACCTGAGCCCGGAGATCATTAATGCGCTTGAGAAAGACCAATTGATGAGCCTGAATGACACCGGCCGATATATTTTTTTAGAACTTCCGGATCAATTCGTCCCCCAGGCAACCATCAGTTTTATCAACCGCCTCAAAAATAGAAATATAACACCCATTATAACCCATCCGGAAAGAAACCCGGCCATTCAGCACAATGTTAAGTCATTATCCGATCTTATCTCGGCCGGCGCCCTTTCTCAGATAACTGCCGGCAGCCTCACAGGGGGGTTCGGACAGCACGCTTTAAGATGTAGTCAAAGGATAATCAAACTGCAAATGGTCTATTTTATCGCTTCGGACGCCCATTCCCCAAGGACAAGACCTCCTGACATGCGAGCGGCTTTTAAAAATTTCTCTTCTCTAACCGGAGAAACCAGGGCAAAAAAGATCATGTTTGAAGCCCCTCAAGCGGTCCTGGAAGGGAAGGAAATTCAGACGCATTTTTCTTGACATAAAGGCAAGTATTTTCTTGACATAAAGGCAAGTAATAGATTATTGATAAAATGCCGAATTGGCCAGTCCTATATAATTGGTCCTGTATAATTGTATAATGGCTGTTTTTTTCATAAGGAGGTACTTAATATGAAAAAGTTTTTGAAAAATCACCATGCAAAAGACAAATTAAAAATATTCATCGTAAGTTTCCTAACTATAGCTTTTCTTGCCATCCCGGTTCTGGCCGAGGAGATGTCTCCGGAAGAAAAGCTTGCGAAAGCCGCAGAGTTATCCACACAAGCTTCTGAAATGGCGATCGAGGCGAGAGAGACCGGGGATGTAGAACTGGTAAAAGAAGCCATGGCCATTGCAAGAGAGGCCTCAATGCTTATCGCCGATGTATCCTCTTATGCCGGCGAAACCGGCAATGCAGAACTGGCACAGGCAGCGATGAATATGACCGATACGCTCGAGGCGGCGGTCAATCAGATCGGGTGGTCATGTCAATATCTTGCTCAGACCAGTACAGATCCGGTTGTCGTTGATGCTGCTAATGCGATTTTAGCGGAGATGGCGATACTCATTGCCTCCGGCGCTGTTCCAGGGTTGGCTGAGGGATACGAAGAACTACCACGCGGCCTTGAATTTCCGGTCGACGAGGAACCACCGATAGAGGACGCTTCTAGTCCTGTATAAAAACAGGAACCTCCGATTCAGGATACAACTGCGGCAAGTCCGACATAAAATACTATCGAAAACATCCAGGAGAACACTCTTATGAAATTTGGGAAAAGACCTGTCGTTCTGATTACAGTGATATCGCTGCTGTTGTTTTTTTCTGCTGCGATTAGCCTGAAGGCTGCAGAGATAACCATCAAGCCAAGGATAGCGACTAGCTGGAAAACGGACAGCAATTTTTTTAATGCAGAGACCAATGAAAGAAGGGTAGACACATACCTCGTTCAACCGGGGATTGATCTTGGTTTCGAAACACCCAAAACAAAAGTTCTTCTTAACTATACCTTTAATGCACGTTACTATGATGACAGGGATACGGTTCCGTCAGGTCAGCCGAGGGCGGATGATGACGATTATGTCGGGCACACGGTCGCTTTTAATTCCAGATACAGGGCTTTTGATCGTTTGCTGATAGGGCTGGATGATTCTTATCACAAAACGCGCGATGCGGCAAATGCGGACAAATTAAGCAATAGCACGGACAGGGATAAGTTCGAAATTAACCGCTTGAGCCCCTCGCTTTTTTACGACTTTGGGGAAAAATTCACAGCAGGACTCCGTTATCGAAATACAGTAACCGACTATTCAAAGGACAAAGAGGATTCCACGGAAGATCGGGGCATGTTCGACCTGATTTACAATTTTACACGCAAAACATCACTTGATCTTGAGTACCAGCATTGGAAGACGGATTACGATAAAACCACCTCCAATTACACTTCGGATCAAATTCAACTGACTTTCAAAAAACAGTTCAACTATGTCACAATTAAAGCAGGGGGCGGATACCACGAACGTGATTTTGATGATCCCACCCTGAATAATATCAATACCATGATTTACACTATTAGTGTCAGAGCCCAGCATCCGCCTGGTGATGCCAGCGCGAGGAGCTATTTGGAGTTTTCTACTGAACTGAACTTTAACGATCAGGGCCTTGGTGACAGTTATTACAAAGCTCACCGGTTTTCCGTGGATGCGGGGCACATTTTTCTGGAAAAGTTAAAGGTGAGTATCGGAGGATACTACCAGAATTCTGATTACGAAAGAACTATCGGGACTACCCCGCAAGGGACTATAGAACTTCGGAAGGATGATCTCTACTTTATTTCAGGAAGTATCGGATATATATTCGCCGATTATCTTACCTTCTCTGTTAGCGCTAATTATGAGGAGCGGGATTCCAATCTGATCGGCTCTGATTATGACAACAAATCTGTTATGGCCACACTCGATTTTGGTTATGATATAGGCCGCAGATAGAGTGTCTATCATTACACAAAAAGCATGGTGCGATATTTATGCGCCATGCTTTTTTAATTTAACCTGGAGAAAGCTTTGAAAAACGTTCAATATTTGTTGCTTTTCCTTATATTATTACCCGCCCAGACGTGGTGTCAAGACAAGGCGCATCTTATCGGTTCCCAGGATGTGCTTACGCTTAGTATATATGCCGGCGGCGAGCTGCAGCAAGAAGTGGATCTGACCGTTTCAGACGAGAATATGGTCAACGTGCCCTTCATCGGTTCGGTTAAGGCGGAGAAGCTTACAATCAGTGAACTGGAAGCGCGGATTGTCGAGGCCCTTAAAAAGGATTATTTTGTCGATCCTCAGGTGCATATATATATCAAGGGGTATCACAGTCTTAGGAACTCCATATCGGTGGAAGGAGAAGTAAAAAACCCCGGGCTTTATGACTATCAGCGGGGAATAACAGCTCTTAACGCCTGTATCATGGCAGGCGGTTTTGACAAATTCGCCGCGCCGAACCGCGCCAGGATTATACGTAAAGAGGATGACAAACAGGTTGTCATTAAAATCAACCTCAACCATGTTAAAGATGGAAAAATCCCGGATATCGAGCTGAAGCCTGGAGACCTCATTCTTATACCGGAAACATGGCTGTGAGAGTGTAGAGCATAGAGTATAGAGCGCGTAGAGTTAAACGCTAAATTTGGAGTAACAATGCTTAATCAAGAACCGGAACAATCCATCCACCTCACCGAATATTACTACATACTCGCAAAGCACAAATGGGTTGTAATAGCCTCTTTGATTATAGTGGTGACCCTGACCATGCTCTTTACCTTTCAGATGAAACCGGTCTATCGCGCCACAGCGACCTTAATTATCGACACAAAGCAGAGCGCATCACCCCTGACCGGCGAGAGGATAGATTACGAGGGCTATGGTTCTCAATCCCTGACTTTCAACACACATTTCAAACTTATCACCTCCTATCCTGTCCTTCAGAAGGTAATCAAAACCCTCAAACTGGATCAGCCTGGCATGGAAGAAGGTATAGAGGTCAGCCCCTGGAAGGAACTTCTGACACAATTCAAAAAGAATATCCGTCTCATGCTTGGGAGTGAGGGAAAATCTCTGACACCCCAGGAGAAACTGGCCCGGCTTATCGGGGGATTGAGAGGAAAGATAAACATCGAAGAGGTAAGGAATACCCGTCTTTTGAAGGTAAGCGCGGAAGATCATGATCCCGTGATGGCCAGGGATATCGCTAATACCATGGCCGGTTCTTATATTACCTTCAATATCGATAACCATCTCAGGTCTTCCCAGAACACCATGAGCTGGATGACGGATCAGTTGTACGAGATGAAGAAAAAGCTGGAAGACGCTGAAGAGGAATTTTTAGCCTATAAACAGCGGGCAAAACTGTTTTCAATCGAGGGGAGGCAGAAAGTCGTCGCACAGAAGATACAGGATTTTAACGATGCCTATCTTCAGGCCAGGAATAAACGGCTTGAGCTGGATGCCAAACTGACACAATTAGACAAGCTCTCTAAATCGAGGGGAAATATTTTTCGTGTTCGTTTCCTGATCGACAACGCCCTCATTGACACTCTTTACAGTCAAATGCTTGAGTCGGAAATAGAACTTTCTTACCTCAGCAACGTTTACAAATCCAAACATCCCAAAATAATCCAGGTCAATTCCAAGATAGACAAAACCAGAAGAAAGCTCAATGAAGAATTAAAAAGAGAGATAGAAAACCTGAAGGCTGAGCAGTCGGTATTACTGTCAAGAGAAAAAGTCCTGCAGAAGACCATAGCCGATTTTGAAAACGAAGGTCTGGAAACAAATAAAAAGGAACTCAAATATACAATCCTTGAGAGAAATTTGGAAACAAACCAGAAGCTCTATGAAACCCTGCTTTCCAAAATAAAAGAATCAAACATAACCGGTACTATCAACGTTTCAAATATACGAATCACAGAAAAGGCGGTGATGCCCCAGGCGCCTGTCAAACCAAAGAAAAAACATAATCTGATCCTGAGCATTATTTTCGGCCTGATGACCGGTGTCGGTATCACTTTTTTGTGGGAATACCTGGATCGTTCCCTGCGAACCGAGGAAGATGTCCGGAGGTATCTCGATTTACCGGTACTCTCCGTCATTCCGATAGTAGAAGAAGAAGTTAAAGCTGAAAGAGCAGGGCATAGAGTAAAGCACATGGCGCGGGGAAAAAACTCAAAGGTGAAAGCATAAATGAAGTCAAAAAAATCCTTATCCTACAAATCACTTAATCTTTCACGGCTGTTCATGGCTAATTATCCGGCAAAATCCCGATATGCCGAAGCATACCGTACCCTGCGGACAAATATCCACTTTTCCTTTATGGAAAAAGATTTTCAAACTCTTTTGATAACCAGCGCCGGTGAAAGCGAGGGAAAAACCAGTACGGTTGCCAATCTGGCCTATACCATGGCTCAGGCCGGAAAATCCGTCCTGATGATTGATGCTGACATGAGAAAACCTTTACTCAGCCGTCTGATTTCCTCCAATGAATCCACGGGTCTTACCGGGTTGCTATCCGACGTCTTTGGCGCCGATGTCCGGGATGGCTCGCTTGATGAGTACGGAATACACGATCTTTTAAAGCTGCTGTCCCTTAAGAAAAAGACCGGTCTTTTACATCTTTCCGATGGAAAGGAAAAAATAGAGCTTTTCTTTTTGCATGGTGAGATAATGGATCTCAACTGGCCGACCCGGCCGGATGAAAAAAAATTGGCCGCTGTCCTGATCGAAAATAATTTGATTACGAAGGAACACGCCGAACTGGCCATTGGTCATCAGAAGGATACCGGCCGGAAACTCGGTCTCATTCTTGTCAGCATGGGGCTTTTGAATAGAGATGATCTGACTGGACCGCTGACCATCCACATGATTGAGGGTCTCCGGACAGTGCTGCAGTTTAAAAAAGGAACGTTTTCATTCAAAAAGCTTCCGGAATCCGATTTTGAACAAGCCTCTTTTAAGCCGGTCGATTTCCATCAGTTATACAAGCAGGTGGTTGTCGGGGAAGAGAAACTTCCTTATCTGCAGAAAAAAATCAATTCAGCCATTCTAAAGACTGATGTGGCAAATCTTTTCCTGTTGCCAGCCGGCAACCTCCCCCCCAACCCCTCCGAGCTTTTAGGTTCGAAGCAGATGTCTTTTCTGATGTCCAATCTAAAGAAAAGGTTCGACACCCTGATCATCGATTCATCGCCCATTCTGCCGGCAAGTGACGCCCTTCTTCTGGTACCCCAGACAGATGGTGTCGTCCTGATAGTCAAGGCAGGTCTGATGAACCGTGAATTGGTAAAAAAAGTGGTGGACCAGCTCCGGCTTTCGCAGGCCAACCTGCTTGGTGTCGCTCTCAACTCAGTGGATATAAAAAGGGAAGGCTACTATAAATATTACCACAAATATTATTCAAAATATTATGGGCACGACGAATAGTGCCAAGCGCGATACGCTATACGCTACGCCCTCTGCACCATCCACTCTGCGCAATGTGCTCTGCGCTGTGATATTGATACTGACCCTGCTCGCATTTTACAAACTCACTCTCCGGCTTATCTCGGAAACGCACATACATCGGGCCGGAAATCTTTTCAGGCAGGGATATTACGGCCTGACTCTCAACCACCTCAAAAAGGCGGATCATTACCAGCCCTCCGATTACAGGATACAGAAAGAACTGGGGAAAACATACTATAAACTGGCAGATTTGCGTCCGGGAATTAAGGAAGCATTTTTCTTGATAAATAAGGCAAGAGAGCGCTATCTCGAGACATTCCGGCTCAACCCGCTCGATGCGGAAGCCGCCTATGCGTTGGCGAGGGGCGAGGAACGATTGGAACGGCTGGATCTGCGCCTCCATCCTGAAGAGAAAAACAATAAATACAATCCCATGCGTTACTTTGAAGAGGCCATCCGCCTGAGACCCAATGGAATACTCTATCACTACGGTCTGGCACGCTACCTTTACCGTCAGGGGAAGAATGATGAACTCGTTTCAGTTGCAGGCGCTCTTACCCGCATTTATCCACCATCCTATCATTATTTGAAAAAGGAGGATTTCTGGTCTCCCCCTGTCAGGGAAGCATGTAAAAGCGGGCTTCAACAGGCCATAGACAGAAAAATATCTCTCAGGGATGCCCATAAGAACATGTCTCATATACTGGCTGAAGAAAAAGAATGGGACAACGCCATATCTCATTACAGACAGGCTCTCAAGTATGGCACGTTTAACAATTCTGTCGGGGATTATATGCATCTTGGCCGGCTCTATCTTAAGAACAGACAGGTCGAGGAGGCGGAAAGCAGTTTTCTGAAAGGCCTGGATCTAAGCAGGACAAAGGAAAAAGATCTCCAAAGACTTTTCGGTATCTATAAGAAAGAAGGCCGTCCAGAGGAATTTTACCGGCTCTACCGGAAAGTCGGCAACCGTTATGATGGTTCTTCAAAAACGCACATACTTCTCGCCCGATCGCTGATCAATCTGAAACAGCATGATCAGGCACAGAACATACTTGACGAAATTAACCGGAAAGAGCCTTCGGCAGAGGCTTATTACTGGCTGGCCCGCATCGCGGAAATAGAAAAGGACTGGAACAGAATGGAGCTGGCCATACAGAAGGCAACAATGCTTGATCCCTCCAGCAGCCAATATCACCTGATTTTTTCTCATGTACTCAAAAGGCGTAAAAAACTGGAAGGCGCGGAAAAGGAGGCAGGTCTTGCCATTAAACACCAGGCCAAACCATCTCCATCGCTATATAACCACAGGGCATGGGTAAGATGGTCCATGAAGGACTACATGGGGGCTTTCAGGGACTGGAGATCGGCAATAGCCCTGAAACCGGACAGGGCCTCTTTTTATGCACAGGCTGCCGAGGCCTGTATAAAAATGGGAGACTGGCGCCAGGCGGTGGACTACTACCAGAAGGCACTTAAACTCGATTCCGGAAACAAACGATACCAGAAGAGATATCAGGATCTCAAAGCAGAAAGCTGAAACGAAATATCAGTTATATTGAGACCTTTGAAAAATGTTCAATTTTGCTTAAGTTCAAGGAAGGCGAAGATTTTAACTGGAGGAATATATTGAATGTTTCGAGGATTAAAATCTGAGCCTGACGCCAAAATTGGGCAAAAGGGGCGCTTTGCAAAGGTCTCATATTGTCAATCAATACAAGTGGTTATAAACGGTTTGCTCGTGTAACTTAAGGGGCGGAGCTGTATGCGGTGAGAAATTAAAGTGCGAGGAAAAAATATGGCAACTTCGGAAATGACAAACAATCCAAATATAGCGGTCATAGGAAGCGGATACTGGGGTAAAAATCTTGTTCGCAACTTTCACCAATTAGGGGCCTTGAAACTAATTTGTGACAAGAATGAAACCGTCCTCGCTTCCTTAAAAGACCAGTACCCCAACATCGAAACCTGTTTTGCTCTGAACGATGTATTGTCGCGAAAAGATATTCAAGGAATCGTCATAGCCACCCCCGCTGAAACCCATTTTACCTTTGCACGGGAAGCAATCCTTTCCGGAAAACATGTCTTGGTAGAAAAGCCACTTTCCCTGGTTGAAGAAGATGCCCGGGAACTGGTGAAATCGGCAGAAAAAAATCAACTTATACTCATGGTGGGCCATCTCCTACAGTATCATCCTGCTTTTATCCGGCTCAAAGAATTGGCTGCGTCAGGAGAATTGGGTCGTATCAACTACATATATTCTCATCGCCTGAATCTTGGAAAAATCAGAAGAGAGGAAAATATTCTCTGGTCCTTTGCTCCCCATGATATATCCATGATTCTTTCTTTGGCCGGGGAAGAACCGGAAAATGTTTTAACCACAGGCGGCAACTACCTTCACCGGAAGATAGCGGATGTCACCACGACCCACATAGAATTTCCATCCGGCCTCCGGGCGCACATCTTTGTTTCGTGGCTCCACCCCTTCAAGGAACAAAAACTGGTCGTGGTGGGTGACAGTAAGATGGCGGTGTTTGATGACACACTACCCTGGGAAGATAAACTCCTTCTGTACCCGCACCAGATAAACTGGCAAAGCAATGCACCCATACCTGTAAAAGGGGATCCCGAACGGCTGGATGTTCCTCAGTCTGAGCCCCTTCGGGATGAGTGCCGGCATTTTCTCGATTGTATCTCAAACGGTACGCAACCTATAACAGATGGACATGAAGGCCTCCGCGTCCTAAAAATTCTCAACGCCTCCCAGCACTCTTTAGACAATCGTGGCGGAAAAATCAGTTTAGCTGTATCTGATCTTAAACCTGAACAAGATAAAGAATACTTTATTCATCACACAGCAATAATTGATGATAACTGCACTATAGGATCAGATACTAAGATATGGCACTTCTCACACATCCTTTCCGGCTCAAAGATCGGTGCGCGGTGCAATATTGGACAGAACGTGGTTATAGGCCCGGATGTAGTAATCGGCAACGGCTGCAAAATCCAGAACAATGTAAGCGTTTACAAGGGCGTTACTCTGGAAGATGGTGTTTTTTGCGGCCCGTCTATGGTTTTCACGAATGTTTACAATCCTCGTGCAGAAATCCCTAAAATGGATGAGGTGAGGCAAACCCTTGTCAAAAAGGGGGCTACCATCGGTGCCAATGCCACTATCGTATGTGGCGTAACTATTGGCCGTTACGCATTCATTGGCGCCGGCGCCGTTATTAATAAAAATGTCCTTGACCATGCCCTCGTCGCCGGGAATCCCGGCAAGGAAATAGGTTGGGCCTGTGAGTGCGGTGAACGGCTGGCTGATGATTTGGAGTGTCTCTCATGTGAAAAGCAATATGGAAAAGGAAACAGCGGTTTAGAGGAAATTTAAAAAATCAACCATTTGACGAATCGGCCATTTGACCAATACCCTATGAGCTATAAACTATCAACCATGCCCCATGCTCTAAGCTCTCTACGCTCTGCGCTTTGCTCTTTGCGCCCTGCGCCTTGCGCCACGCGCTATGCAATATTCGCCTTGCTCATCTTTACCCCACTTGCACGAGGGTCTGTGCAGGGCTGGGCCGTAACGATCATCCAGATGGTCACTTTGATAGCCCTGAGCGTCTTTCTGCTCGATAAGACACTAACCTGGAATTGGAAATGGATAAAAACCCCATTGGACAAACCGATCCTTTGTCTTCTTCTGCTCTGTTTTCTATCTTCTGTTTTCTCTTTACATCATCGCACCAGCATCTGGTCAACTATTTTGCTACTCAACTATTTAGCCATTTTCTACTTAACTATTCACACGTTTAGATCCAGATCTCAAATACGGCAGCTTGTCTACCTAATCATCGGTGTGGCCGCATTCCTTTCTATCTTTGGTCTTTTCAAAAGGTTTGGTATAAACCCTTTCCCCTGGTGGGATTATGGCGATATTAGGTATATCCCCGATGCCCTTTCGTCAACATACGGCAACCGCAATCACCTTGCAGGTTATATGGAAATGGCCATACCCCTTATCCTGGGTCTCTTCCTGTTAGGTTATGGAGCCGGAAAGGTTTTTATACTTTCTTACTTAACCTTCCTGACCTTTACTGCTTTAATCCTTAGTTTATCTCGCGGCGGGTGGATAGGTACCCTAATCGGCCTCTCTTTTATGGCCTTTGCTCTGATAACCAGCCGCTACTTTAAACGCAAAAAATTTCTTATAGCCTTCATTGCCGGCTCATTGGCTCTGACACTGATTGTTTTGGCCACTACTCCCGTGGTAGAGAGAATTCGGACTTTTGAACAAAAAGAAGGAATTCCTAACTTCCAAAGCCGGGTGACAAGGTGGGGTGGGGTCATAGATATGATTCAGGATCATCCCCTAATCGGAACCGGGCCTGGTACATTTGCGACTGTCTTTACTCAGTACCATCCGCCAGGATTCGCAAGCCGATCTTTTTATGCACATAATGATTACCTGCATTTCATTTCAGAGGTAGGAATTACTTTAATTGCCATTATTATATGGATGATCATAGCCCTTTACAGAAAAGGATTCAGGAAGCTTAAAAATCCGAGCCGTCTGATCCGGGGAATAACTCTCGGCGCAATGTCTGGAATAACCGCCATCTTGGTGCATAGCATTAGCGATTTTAACCTCAACATTCCAGCCAATGCTCTATTATTCACCATACTCGCAGCATTGGTCGTTTCTCCCGTACCAACGGACAATCAAAGATGAAGATTATCTCTGTTTACAGCCCTCGGCTCTTTGCCCCATGCGCTCTGCGATTACAAAGAGTCAAGAGCAGACCCCAATCCCCAATCACGTGAAAATTATGTCATCACAAAAAGAAACATTTGCATATTCCATCACAGCCAGGGATAAACTTTTTGACCTTCGCCTTCGTGATATCTGGAACTTCAGAGATCTTTTGATGCTTTTTGTCCACCGGGATTTCGTTGCTGTTTATAAGCAGACCATACTCGGTCCGTTATGGTTTTTCATCCAGCCACTACTTACCACCCTGGTATTCACGGTCATTTTTGGAACGGTTGCCAAAATCCCTACTGATGGCCTGCCTCCCCTTCTGTTTTATCTTGCCGGAGTAACTGCCTGGAATTACTTTGCAGAGTGCTTTAGAAAGACAGCCAATGTTTTTACGCTAAATGCCCATATTTTTGGAAAGGTATATTTTCCAAGGGTCATTGTGCCATTATCAATAACATTGACCAACCTGATCACGTTTGGCATTCAATTTTTACTCTTTCTGGGTTTTTTGTTTTACTTTATGTATAGCAAAGCTGCTGTTAATCCGAATGTATATGTTCTTCTTTTTCCTTTATTGATTCTGATGATGGGTATCATGGGCCTTGGGTTCGGCATGCTGGTTTCCGCGCTCACTACCAAATACCGCGACCTTCAGTTTCTGGTAGCTTTTGGAATCCATTTGTTAATGTACGCCACACCGGTTATCTACCCGATTTCGGCAATACCGGCAAAATACCAGTGGATTATCCTGGCTAACCCGATGACCTCCGTGATTGAAACATTCCGTTATGCATTTCTCGGGGCAGGAAGTTTTAGCTGGGGCGGGCTTACCTATTCCTGTTTGTTTACAATCGGAATATTTCTTCTTGGTCTGATTATTTTTAATAGGACCGAAAAAAACTTTATGGATACCGTTTAGCAAATCTTCGATTTGCGTTTAACTGTTTATTTGTTTAACCGTTTAATTGATTCCAACTTAACAGTCAACAATTCAACATTTCAACGATTCAACAAAAAAATGCCCCAACCTATCATTAAAATAGAAAACCTCTCCAAAATGTACCGTCTCGGTGTAGTAGGCACCGGAACGCTTTCGCACGACCTGAAGCGTTGGTATTACAAAATGCGCGGGCGGGAGGATCCCTACCTGAAAATAGGGGAAGCGAACGTTCGCAACACTAAAAGTGAAAGTGATTATGTATGGGCTCTAAAAGACATTAACCTCGAAGTTATGCCCGGAGAGGTATTGGGTATTATAGGTAAAAATGGCGCCGGTAAATCAACCCTGTTGAAGATTTTATCCAAAGTGACCGGTCCTACCACAGGTGATATTCATTATAATGGCCGCATTGGTGCCTTGCTGGAGGTTGGCACCGGTTTTCACCCTGAGCTCACCGGGCGTGAAAACATTTTTCTGAACGGCGCAATATTGGGCATGACCAAGGCGGAGATCAAAAAAAAACTTGATGAGATCATCGATTTCAGCGGGGTCGAACGATATATTGATACTCCCGTTAAAAGATACTCATCCGGCATGATGGTACGTTTAGGATTTGCTGTAGCAGCCCACCTTGAACCTGAGATTCTAATTGTTGATGAAGTTCTTGCTGTGGGTGATGCTGAATTTCAGAAAAAAGCTATCGGTAAAATGCAGGATGTAAGTAAAAATGAAGGAAGAACTGTGTTGTTTGTTAGTCATAATATGAAGGCAGTCAAGAATCTATGTGAAAAAGGAGCATTATTGAAAGATGGGCAGTTATTTTTTCAAGGAAAAATAGAAGATACAATTGATAAATATCACATTGGAGAGAATTATAATCATTTGACCAGTATCGAAACTTTAAAGGATAGAAGCGGCACCGGAACTGTAATTTTTACAGATTTCTATTTAGAAAATCATAAAGGAGTTAAAGTGAAAAGTTTAAACACGGGTGATGAAATAACCTTAGTTTTTGTGGTAAAAGTTAATGAACCAGATTGTAAGAATATAGATATTGGTTTTTCCTTTCATGATTCACTCAATGATACTTTAAGTATATTATACAGCGGATATCAAAATTGTACTTTTAACAATTTGCCAATAGGTTATACAATAATAAAATGCACATTGAAAAATTTTTGTCTTTCACCAGGGCTTTTACCTGTGTATGGGAGAATATTGGAGAATGGTATTGAAGCTGACTGGTTAAAAAAGCCTTTGGGAGTATTAGATGTTGAAATGGGCGATTTTTATAAAACTGGTAATATAGGCAATGTCAATAATGTTAAATGTTTAATAACTGGAAAATGGAAAATATCAAAACAATAATAAAAAAAAGAATTGTAAAATTAATCCCAAAGCCGATAAAAAGACAGATCGAAAAAGAATTTATAAATACAGATTTTTATCGGTTTCAAAATCTGTCTTTTGCACAAGAAGGCGAAGACTTAATATTAGATCGATTCCTCGAAAATCGGGAAAAGGGTTTTTATATTGATATTGGCGCTTATCACCCTATAAGATTTTCAAATACTTATAGATTTTATTTAAGAGGTTGGCGCGGGATTAATATTGATGCAATGCCTGGGTGCATGGACAATTTTAAGAAAATTCGTCCAAGAGATATTAACCTCGAAATTCCTGTGTCAGAAAAAAACCAAATCTTAAAGTATTATATTTTCAGCGAAACGGCATTTAATACATTTTCTGAAAATGTCGCAAAAAAACATATAGAATTACATAATGCTACAAAAATTCAAGAAACAGAACTTCATTCTATGCCTCTATATGAAATTCTGAATAATTATATGCCTCAAAACACTTTAATCGATTTCATGACTATTGATATCGAAGGATTAGAGTTGCCTGTTTTGAAATCTAATGATTGGGAAAGATATAAACCAGAGTATATACTTGTAGAAACATTGAGAAACTCCCTATGTGGTATGGATAAAAATAATATATTTAAGTACATAACTCAATTGGGTTATATACTTGTTGCCAAAACATATAATACTATGCTCTTCAACTATTCCAAAATGTCTAAAGAGGTATAATATACTTAAACAAAACATAATATTATGCGCTCAATGAACACACCAATACTATTAATAGTCTTTAATCGCCCTGAAACCACAAAACAAGTGTTTGGCACTATTAAGCGACAAAGACCCAAATATTTATATATTGCGGCAGATGGTCCACGACCTGGAATGGCAGGTGATGAAAAAAAATGTAGGGAAACTCGCGACATCGTAATTAATAACATTGACTGGGATTGTGAAGTATTCACATTATTTCATGATAGTAATTTGGGATGTATGAGGGGGCCTATTGCTGCTATAACATGGTTTTTTAACAATGTAAAAGAAGGTATTATCATAGAAGATGATTGTTTACCTAATGATACTTTTTTTAGGTTTTGTAGTATTCTTTTAAAAAAGTATCGCTTTGATAGGAGCATTTCCATTATTTCCGGTAATAACTTTCAAAAAGAACAACCCATGAATATTTTTTATGATTATTACTTTTCTGTTTTTCCGAGCACCTGGGGATGGGCTACTTGGAAGAGGAATTGGAGAAATTATGATCATACTATATCAAAATGGGAAATTATTAATAAAAAGTTTTTAAAAAAGATTTTCGCAGAAAAAGCTCATCAACAATTTTGGATGGAGACTTTTGATGAATTTGCAAATCACGAAACAAGGGAAAAAAGAAATACATGGGATTACCAATTCTATTTTTCCTCATGGATGAACAAACAACTCGCAATCATTCCTAAAGCCAATATGGTTTCAAATATTGGTCACGGTGAGGAAGCCACCCATACAATGGATTCTAATAGTTATTTTGCAAACCTTCCCATTTTTTCTATATCGTTTCCATTGAAACATCCTGATAAAATAGAAAGGAACCTTGAGGCTGATATTTTCATTCAAGATCTTTTATTTGGAAGAATAAATAAGGAAAACTCACTTATTCAAGTCTTTAAATTTTTTAAGAAAATAGTTAAAAGATATTTGAGAGCCAATGGTTAATCTATCTATAGTTACTGTAAATTTGAATGATGGGGTTGGGTTAACTAAAACTATCAAGAGTGTAATTAATCAATCATATACTGATTTTGAGTATATTATAATAGATGGAAACTCTACTGATAAGAGTTTTAAAATAATTGAAAAATATGCGAAATATCTCTCTCATTGGGTTTCAGAAGCAGATAACGGCATTTATCATGCTATGAATAAGGCAATAAGGGCTGCAAAAGGTGAATATTGCTTATTTCTAAATTCCGGAGATTGGTTAGTTGATAATAAAGTATTAGAGAAAGTATTCTCAATAAAAACAGATGCTGATATTATAACCGGTAATGTGTATTTTTATGATACAAGCAACGAAAAGATCAAATGGAAGGTATGTTCAGCCGACCAAATTACTGCCAAAACACTTTTTTATGGAAATATCCCCCACCAGGCAACTTTTATTAAACGTAAACTATTTGAAACAGTTGGTCTCTATAACGAGGAGTTAAAAATTGCGTCAGATTGGCTGTTTTTTTTGGAAGCCTTTTTAGAAAAAGGGGCAACATACAAACATATCGATGAAGTGATTACATATTTTAGCATGGATGGAATAAGTTGCAATCCCGAAACAAAGGGTTTGCCCCGTCAGGAACAGATGTCCATACTGAATGAAAGATATCCAAGATTCATAGCTGATTTTGAACAACTGGAGCAGTTGGAAGAACAAGAAAATGCCTGGTATGAAAGCAAAGAATTTAAGGTTTATCGTGCTTTAGAACGTTCAGGAATCATTCAGGCAGGTGTGTTTTGCATCCGAGTTAAAAATTACCTGAAGAGAACGTTGCAAATAAATTCAAAAGAATGAAAGCTTTTCTCAAAAAGATAGCCAGAAAATTCGGATATGATATCTTGCACCTGCCAACCGATCCCCGTGTCAGACAGCAATTATGGCTGCTTGAGAAAAATCATATTGATTTGATATTTGATATTGGTGCCAACCAGGGACAATTCGCAAATAAAATTCGAGAATGGGGATATAAAGGTAACATTATTTCATTCGAGCCTTTGCCAGAAGCTTTTTATAAATTAAAAGAAAATTCTATTAATGATAATAATTGGGAAGCAGTAAATACCGCGATTGGAAATTTTGATGGCAATGTTGATATAAATATTTCACAAAACTCATATAGCAGTTCAATTTTAGAAATACTTCCATTGCATGTTGATAGCGCGCCGGATTCAAAATATATAGACAAAACAACTGTTCCAATAACTAAAATTGATACAATAATTGATAGATATTATAATAACGGCGAAAACTTATTTATTAAAATTGATACTCAGGGTTTTGAAAAAACGGTGCTTGATGGATGTGAAAACTCTCTTGATAGAGTCAAAGGATTCCAAATGGAATTATCAATAGTCCCCTTATATAAAGGTGAAATATTAATGCAGGATATGATTGATATTTTGAGGAGTAAGGGATTTAAATTAATGCTCCTTGAAGGCGGACATTGCAGCTATGCGACAGGCGAAATGCTTCAGGTTGAATGTATTTTCTATAGGTAATAGTTGTTCTTTATGCAAACACTTCTCTCGATAATTACTGTAAGTCTTAATGATTCTGACGGTTTAAAAAAAACTGTTGAGAGCGTTATTTATCAGACCTTCGATAATTATGAATTTATTATTATTGATGGAGGTTCCTCTGATGGTAGTGTTGAAATTATTAAGAAATATGCAGGGAAAATTGCATATTGGGTATCGGAACCGGATTCTGGTATCTATAATGCAATGAATAAAGGAATAAAACAAGCAAAAGGGAAATATTGTTTGTTTTTAAATTCCGGAGATTTTTTAGTCGCGAATAATGTCCTTGAACAAGTTTTCTCGGAAGATGATAATGAGGATTTTTTAATTGGGAATTGCAATGTCTCAAAGAATGGGAAAATTATTCATACATCGGTTCCTTCTGAAAATTTAACACTTCGTTCATTTTATAAAAAGACAATTCCCCATCAAGCAACTTTTATTAAAAGAGATTTATTCAAGAAGTACGGAGATTATTCAGAGAACTATAAGATTCACGCAGATTATGAATATTGGATTCGAACCATCATATTGAATGACTGTTCCACTAGATTTCTTGAAATAACAATATCGGATTATAACTTAGAAGGACAATCCTCAAATACAGCTTATGAGTCCATGTCTAAAAAAGAGGTCGAAGACATACTTCATAAAGTATTTCCTAAAAGAGTTTTAGCTGATTACGAAAACTGGCTAATTGAAAGGAAAGAAATGGAAGTATTGTATTGGCTGAAATCTAAAGATATTTTATTTAAATTAATTATCTTTTTTTATAAAATTATAAAAAAACTTTCAATAAATAAAGACATAAAATGAATAAACTATCTAAAGTTTTTAGAGAATTTCATAGAAAGCTATTTGTGCGTATAGTTAAACTTAAAACATATGAAAATTGGGCAGAAAAAAATTATAACTCGAAGCCGAAAATTAGTTTTGTAATTCAATCTCACAATAAAGCAAAAAGGGTTTGTTTTCTTGTTGATAAACTTAGGGATTATCCAAACGGTGAAATAATAGTAATTGATGATGGATCTGAACTAAAGCATACAAGAATGCTTACAAGAAAGTTAGTGAGAGCAAATGAATTTTTATTAAGGTGTAATGATTTGTACGAAGTAATTACTTATGATAGAGCTATTTACCTAGCAAAAGGTGAATTTGTTGTCTTGCTTCAAGACGATGATGATTTCCCTAATTTATTGTGGGTAGATAATGGATTGAGGCATTTTAAAAACCACGATAAGTTAGTAATATTAGGTGGAAGAGATGGAGCTAAATTACTACCCTATGATACATCAGCAGATAATAAACGAGGACCTTTTGTAATGGAGGGGAACATAGCTTATAGATTAAATTCATTTAAAATAGAAATTTATAGTAACTTAAATACAAAAAGCGATTTTCAATTTGTACAATATGTTGATAGAGCTCCAATGTGGATTCGTCGAGAATTGTTTTTTAAAAAACTTATTAATATTGATATAAATTATGCTCCATTCCAATGGGATGATGCAGAATTATGTTTACGTTCTTGGTTGTTGGGTTTATCTGTAGCTTGGTATCCTGCAAATTTCCGTATAGGTGCATTAGGAGACGGAGGAATGAGGATATGGAATAGTAAACTCCATAACAGACAAGACGAAGTAAATATTAAATATCTTTATAATAATTATGGTAAGAATTTGGATTACATCAATGAATTAGTAGATAATTGCAATTTATCTCATTCAAGTAAATCTTTTTTTTAAGTATAGCACAGAAATGAAAATAATTTCAAACACGCAAAAATGTAAAAAATGTATAAAACACCTGTCTTATTAATTATCTTTAATCGTCCTCATATAAGTCAGAAAATTTTTGATGTAATAAAACAAATAAAACCTAAATATTTGTATGTTGCAGCAGACGGGCCTAGAAAGAATAAACCGGATGACATAAAAAAATGTCACGCCGCGCGGAACATTTTGAATCAGGTAGATTGGGAATGTGAATTAAAAACACTTTTTCGCGATAGCAACATGGGCTGTGGTAAAGGGCCGGCAGATGCTATTACCTGGTTTTTTGAACATGTTGAACAAGGAGTTATCCTTGAAGATGATTGTTTGCCTGATCAAAGTTTCTTTCCATTCTGTGAAGAGTTACTTAATAGGTTTCGGTATGATCATAAAATATCAGTAATAAGTGGCACAAATCCATTACTGAAATGGAAAGAAAAAAAAAGTTCGTATGTTTATTCTACATTGGGTGGCACCCACGGCTGGGCAACTTGGCGTAGGGCATGGAAGAATTTCGATTATACTGCTACGTTATGGAATACAGCGCAAGGAAAGGAAAGGGTAAAGAAAACATTAAATAATAAATTATTTTATGACCATTTCAGTACAGAATTTGATACATATTTTAAATGCCAAAGAAATGATGTTTGGGATTTCCAATGGTTATTTTGTCGTTTAGCTCATTTCAGTTATTCTATTGTACCTAATAGAAATCTTATTTCAAACATAGGTTTTAATGAATATGCTACTCATACTTTAAAATCAAGTGACCTTATGGCTGGACTGCCTACATACAAGATGGATTTTCCACTGAAGCACACAGAGTTTAAGATAGATAGATTATATGACAGAATAGTTTTTGAAAGGTTTATTAACCCTAAAAAGCGAACCATTAGTAAAAGAATTTTCTTAAAAATTATTAAAATAATAACAAGAACGAATTAGTTTTTAGAAACAGATAATTAGTGAATATAAAAGAAAAAAAAATCCTCAATCTTTCGGCTGTAGATTTTGGTGGGGCTGGTAATGTAGCTGTAAAGTATAATGAGTATTTTAATACAGCAGGTTTTAAAAGTGTATTAATAGTAAAGGATTCGAAAAAATACAACAACCTGCCCGTGTATAATAGAAAAATTATTCATAAAATTATAAAAAGAATTTATGGAGTATTTCTATCAAAAATTAGATTTGATTCTGATTATTCATTTTATAATTTATCCGAACAAATCAATGTAACTTCTGCAGAAAAGATATTAAAGATGTGCTCATTCGTTCCCGATATAATTATTTTATATTGGGTTTCAGACTTCATAAATTCAAAAACACTATATGAACTTCAAAAATTAACGGGTGCAAGAATCTATTGGCTACTAATTGATAATGCGCCAATAACTGGTGGCTGCCACTATCCGTGGCAGTGCAATGGCTACCAATTGATCTGTGAAAATTGCCCTGCAATTCTCAGCGAGAATCACAAAAACTTCGCTAAAAATATTTTAAAATCAAAGCTAACCAACCTACCTGACAATATTACTTTTGTTGCCTTATCAGAAAATGATTATCAAAGATTAGAAAGATCGCGAGTAGGTAAAAATCATCACTTTATAAAAATGTTATTGGCAATCGATGAAAATTTGTACGATTCAGTCGATAAAGCCGTAGCCAAGAACTATTGGAATATTGGCAGTAATAAAAAAGTAATATTGTTTGGAGCATCCAATTTAAACGATAGAAGAAAAGGAATGTCGGTAATAATTGATGCTGTAAACTCTTTATCTCATGATAATATATTGTTATTGGTCGCTGGTAACATTAAAAACAAGTTGCTAAATAAGCCAATTATGAATGTTGGTTTTTTAACCGAAAAAGAGCTCATAAAAGCATATCAGGCAGCCGATGTTTTTGTTTGTCCTTCTCTTGAGGATTCCGGACCGATGATGATTAACCAGTCTATAATGTGTGGAACACCAGTTGTTGCATTTGAAATGGGAGTTGCAATGGACTTGGTTCATACAGGCAAGACCGGCTATAGAGCATTATTAGGTGACTCCAATGATTTAGCAAAGGGGATCAAATTTGTGCTTGAGCTGAATACAAAGGATTATAATAAACTCTCGATAAACTGCCGTGATTTTGGGGTAAAAATGATTGGCAATAATTGCTTAAATAATCAAATAGAAAGTTTGTTAAAATGCTAAATAATTTTAAAGAGGATTTTAATCTAAATAATTCATAAAAAGTATTTTATAATGGACATTAAATATTTAGATTGGGATAGTAAGTTTTTTAATAAGAAAATCGGTAAATTTAATCTTGATTTTGATGATATTTCATATGTTGAATTTCAATTTGAAAAAGCTATTGTAGATAGATATAAGTTAATATATGTTTTTACAAACCCTTCATTTTTTTTCCCACCTGCATTTCTTTCAAGATATAAAGGCATATTAGTTGACACAAAAGTAAAATATAGACAGAAGTTATTGATGAATACCAACTCCAAATCTCTTTCAAACATACATACTTTTCAAGTTGGAGACGATCTTGAAACATTATACAATTTAGCTTATTTAAGTGGTAATTTTTCACGTTTTAAAAAAGACATATATTTTTCAGATCATGAATTTAAAAACTTATACAGAACATGGATTGATAATTCTATCAAAGGTGTCCTAGCTGATAAGATATTTTTATATAAAAAAAATGATAATATTTTGGGTATGGTAACCGTTAAAATTTTACAGGAAATTGGAACCATCGGTTTAATGGCTACTGATAATGAAAGTAGAGGTAAAGGAATTGGGACTGCCTTATTAAACCAGGCAAGGATTTATCTTTCTACTAATTGCAATTATAACTTAGAAGTAACAACACAAAAAGCAAATAAATTAGCTTGTCGATTTTATGAGGCTAATGGAATGGAAGTCAAACAGAAAACAAATGTTTATCATTTTTGGTTATGAATAATATAATAATTCCATTTAACAAACCTTATCTGACTGGTAAGGAAACTCATTACATATATAAGGCTGTCAAATCAGGCCAAATATCAGGAAATGGGATATATACAAATAAGTGCCAAAAGTTTTTTGAGCAAAAGTACAATTTCAAGAAAGTATTACTAACAACTTCCTGTACGGATGCTCTTGAAATGGCTGCAATTTTAATTGATATAAAAACTGGGGATGAAGTAATAGTGCCATCATATACTTTTGTATCTACAGCATTGGCATTTGTGCGGCAAGGAGCTAAAATTGTTTTTGCTGATAGCTCTCCGGACAATCCCAATATTGATGCAAGCAAAATTGAAGAATTAATTACACCTAAAACAAAAGCCATCGTTCCAGTGCATTATGCCGGCATTGCCTGCGATATGAATAAAATAATGGCATTGTCGCAAAAATATAATCTATTTGTTATCGAGGATGCTGCTCAGGCAATTGATTCGTATTACAAAAAGAAACCGTTAGGGTCGATTGGCCTTTTAGGTACTTTTTCCTTTCACGAAACGAAAAATATTAGTTCGGGTGAAGGAGGAATGTTAGTTATAAACGATAACCAGTATACCAGGCGTGCCGAAATTATTTGGGAAAAAGGAACAAATCGAGCAGCATTTTTTCGTGGCGAAATTAATAAATATGGATGGGTGGATATTGGTTCTTCTTTTCTTCCTTCGGAAATTGTTGCTGCCTTCTTGTATGCTCAAATTGAATATTTAGAAGACATTCAAAATAAAAGGGCGACTTTATGGAACAGTTATTATGAAAAATTAAAGCCCCTTTCAGATAAGGGATATTTCAAACTACCTATATTACCTTCATATGCAACAAATAATGCTCATATATTTTATTTAATTTGTAATACGATGGCTGAGAGAACTAAACTAATTTCTACTCTAAAGGATAATGGAATATTAGCAGTTTTTCATTATCTGAGTTTGCACAAAAGTGACTATTATAAAAATAAACACGATGGCAGGGCGCTTCCGAATTGCGATAGATATGCAGACTGTTTACTAAGGTTGCCTATGTATGGTGAACTTTCAATTAGTGACATAGATAAGATTGTTAAGGTCATCAGAAATCTATATTTATAACAGATGTGATTATAAATAATGCCTAAATTATCCATCATAACTATAAATTACAATAATGCAGAAGGATTAAGAAAAACTATTGAGAGTGTGGTTTCACAAACATATACTGATTATGAGTACATAGTTATTGATGGTGGCTCCACTGATGGAAGTGTTGATGTAATTCAGGAATACAAAGATAAAATAACCTATTGGGTTAGTGAACCGGATACAGGCATTTATAATGCCATGAACAAAGGTATTCTAAAAGCAACCGGAGAGTATTGCCAATTTATAAATTCGGGGGATTATCTTGTATCTTATGATGTTACAGAACGAATGCTTCAAGATATGCCTGATTGCAGTATTTTGTATGGTAATATGCTGAAAAATTTAAATGGGAAAATATTTTGCAATGAGCCTTTTAGGGGAAGAAAAATAACATTATTAGATATGTTTACCGGAACATTGAATCATTCATCTGCATATATTAAAAGAAATCTCTTCGAGAAATACGGATTATACGATGAATCCTTAAGAATTGTTTCAGATTGGAAGTTCTACTTAATTACTATCGGATTAAATGGTGAAACCGTAGCTTATAAAGATATTAATGTTACTTTATTCGATATGAATGGATTAAGTGAAACAAATTTACCAATACGTTATGAAGAACGTGAAAGTATATTAAAGGATTTATTGCCTAAACCAATTTATACCGATTATAAAGTCTTTGCAACAGATGGCAGGATGTTAAAAAGGCTAAAGAAGAATAAATTCCTTTGGTTTTTTATATATAATTTTTATCGCTTTTTATCAAAATATGACAGATTAACAAATAAAAATCTAACTGTTGTAAAAATACACAAACAATCGTGAATGTCACAGTTTTCTATTCCATGAGACGAAAATCTATATCTTTTCTTAAGCGAGCCATAAAAAAATCATACCGCCAATTTCCTTTTAAAAAACATATATTTTCAATACTAAAAAAACTTAACGTACCTACTGATACGTTTTATAGGCATTTAACATTCATTGGTAAAATTGAAGTTCATCTTGAAGATAAATCATTTTATATGTTTAATTATGGAGGAACAATAGAAAATGAAGTGTTTTGGAAAGGAATTGGTAATACTTGGGAAGCGGAGACTTTATGGTTATGGATAAAATTGTCCAAGAGTTCAAAAATAATATTTGATATTGGAGCTAATACGGGAATTTACAGCCTAATAGCAAAAACTGTTAATCCTTCAGCAAAAGTGTTTGCTTTTGAGCCTTCTGAAGAAACATTCCCGAAGTTAGTTTACAATGACAAATTAAATAATACTAATATTATTACTGAAAAAATTGCCTTATCAAATGAATCAGGCACAAAAATATTTTATGATATTTTTGAACCAAATCAGACAAGCGCTTCGCTATCACCAGATAAATTGAAAAACCTTGAAGGATATACGGGTAAAATGAATGAATATAAGGTTCATTCTGAAACTTTAGCGGATTATATTCAAAAAAATAATATAACTCATATTGATTTGATGAAAATTGATGTTGAACTTCATGAGCCTGAAGTACTAGAGGGATTTGGAAATTATCTCTTTCAATTTAAACCTACTATAATAATTGAAGTTCTTACAACTGCAGTTGCTGAAAAACTCAATACTATTTTATTAAATTCTGGGTACTATTATTATCACTTGGAGAGAGGGAAATTACAAAAAGTTGATAAACTTTTTGTAGTAGATAAAAAATGGAATTTTTTACTTAGCCCTGATGTAATATCATTATATTTATAATGTGAGTTTTATCCTAAATCGCAGGCTATAACTAATCTTTCTTGAAATTAATCGTTGTTTGTAAATATCTGATAAAACAAATGTTTTCCATAGTAATTCCATTATACAATAAAGCCAATTATATTGAAAAAACAATTGATTCTGTTCTCACTCAGACTTTTACAGATTTTGATATTATTGTTGTGAATGATGGATCCACTGATGAAAGTTTGGACAAAATAAAGCATTTTAAAGATGACAGACTAAGAATTATTAACCAAAAAAATGCGGGTGTTTCTTCCGCCCGTAATAACGGAGTAAAAGAAGCAAAGTACGATTACGTTGCATTTTTAGATGCTGATGACTGGTGGGATGTTCATTTTTTGGAAGAGATGAAGCTACTTATCGAAAACTATCCGGAGGCAGGTATTTACGGGTGCAATTATTATTACGTAAAAAATGGAAAGTACCGACTTGAAGATAAAGGATTGGAAAAAGGATTTACGGCAGGGTATATTAATTATTTTAAAGTCTATGCGAACACCTTTTGTGTGCCCTTCAACTGCTCGTTTGTGGTAGTGGAGAAAACTGCTTTTAATGAAGCTGGCGGTTTCAATCGACAACTGAAATTCGGGGAGGATTTCCACTTGTGGACTCGTATTTGCTTAGAGCATGAAGTGGCTTATTTGAATAAGCCATTAGCATATTATAATCAAGATGTAGATCTTGACCATCGAGCACTTGGAATCAACAAGCTATACGATAAAGAGTCTTGCTACATTTTTCACTTGTCTTATTTGGAAAATGAAGAAAAGAAAAATGAAAACCTAAAAAACTTATTAGACGGTTTAAGAGTGAGAGCGTTGTTGAGATACCGTTTAAGCAAAACATATACCGGGGAAGTAAATGATCTCCTTTCTAAAGTAGACTTTAATAAGCAGCCAATATGTTTTCGTCTGATTTATAGTTTGCCACTACCAATAGTGAAATTATATTTTGCCATGAAAAGTATGGGCTCTATAATAAAACAATCAATCATTCGTACTACGGATATCATAAGAACATCAAAATGAAAATTGCTTATTTATTTGGTTCATTAAATAGAGGTGGTACAGAAACTTTGATGTTAGATTTTTTCAAAATAGCTAACGATGTTAATTTAAACATCATCGGGGTTTATAGAAAGAATGGAGTCCTATTACGTGATTATAAAAATACTGGAGTTGAACTGTTTCAACTTAAACCGAAACATATTTTCGATCTATTTTATTTTTTAAAATTAAGAAAATTATTAACATCAAATAAAATATCAATCGTTCATGCTCAGCAAGCCATTGACGCTCTTTATGCGTGGTGTGCTTGTTTAGGTACAGGAATTAAAATTGTACTCACGTTTCACAGTTACAATCTAAAGTATTTTTGGTTGACTCACAATATCGCTAAATTCATCATTAGAAAAACCGATTTGAATATATTTGTTAGCAAATCACAAAGAGCTTATTACCAGAAAATATACTCCTTGAAATCATGTCATAAACAGCATGTAATTTATAATGGAATTTTTTTTGATAAGTTCGACAACAATAGCAATAAATCTATAACAGAAGAATTAAATATATCGGAAAACAGTTTGCTATTAGGTAGCGTTGGTAATTTTACTGCTGGAAAGGATCAAATGACTACTTGCAGGTTTCTGAATTTGCTGAATAAAAATGGCGTGAAATTTGCTTTTGTATTTGCTGGTGGAAAGGACAATAACGAACCATGGCGATACGATGATTGTGTAACGTATTGTAAAGATAAAAACCTTAGTGGGAAAGTTTTCTTTTTGGGGGCACGTGATGATGTCCCAAATATTCTTAATCAGCTTGATGCTTTTATCTATTCCAGTTCACATGATACTTTTGGAATTGCCTTAGCAGAAGCCATGGCAATGAGTGTTCCTGTATTTGTGAACGATTGGGAAGTAATGAGGGAGATAACAGATAATGGTAAGCACGCTATATTATATAAAACGAAAAACGAACAGGATTTATTAAATAAGTTTACTCATTTTATACAAAATCAAAAACATTATATTAAAAAAGCAAAAGAGGATGCAGCATGGGTTCGAAACAAATACGATATCAACACGTATTTAACAGAATTAGAAAACAGCTATATTAATATTTTATCATAATGAATAATTCCAACATCACATTTTTCTCAAAGTATTTTTCAAATAAAGCAATAGTAGCATTTTTCATTGTTCTGCTTGTATGCTCTGGTTTATACACTTCCAAGATTTTTCCTTTTAAATGGCTCATAATTTCATCATTCACGGTAATTGCTTTTTTCTACTACTTAAATAATCTAACAAGGTCATGGGCTGGGTATTCTGATGAGTATTTCAGGAAAAAACTATTTAAGACAGCGCTGATTATTCGGGTAATCGTTGTTTTATTTCTTTATTTCTTTTTTTTGGAAATGACCGGACAACCGTATGAATTTGAGGCAGCCGACTCATTATTTTATAATGATATAGGAATACACGTTTCGGATATAATATTAAATGGCGAGTTTAATCTTTTTGATAAGCTATGGTATTTAGATATTTCGGATAGAGGCTTTCCTATATATCTGGGCATTATTTATACGCTATTTTTTAAGTCGATACTTGTTGCCCGGTTATTCAATGCATTATTGGGAGCATGGTCTTGCGTGCTTATTTATGATTTTGCCAGGCGGAATTTCAATGAGGAGGCAGCCCGTATAGCCGGTATTATGGTGATGCTGGTACCCAACCTGATCTATTATTGCGGTTTACACCTCAAAGAAACGTTAATGGTGTTTTTGGTAATAGCATTTATTAATCTTGCCGACAAATTACTAAGAGCGAAATATATTAGAATCAGAGATATTGTATTATTGATAATTACGGGTAGTTCAGTATTTCTTTTTCGTACTGTCTTGGCAGTTTGTATTATATTATCACTTGTCACTACCGTATTTTTTATATCCCAGCGTATTTCAGGCTGGGGGAAAAGAATACTTATAGGATTTTGGCTTTTAGTCGTGGGAGCCGTGCTTTTTTCTACTCCTTTGAAAGAAGACATCAACATATACATACAAGCAAGGTATAGTAATCAACAATTACAAATGCAGCATTTTTCTTCAAGAGCAGGTGGAAATAAGCTTGCAAAATACGGTAAAAGAAGCATTTTCATACCGGCCATGGTACCTGCTCCTTTTCCGACATTGGTCAATACACATCAAGAGAATTTAATGATGCTAAGTGGCGCATATTATACGAAGAATGTATATGCCTTCTTTGTTCTAATTGCCTTGCTTATAATGTTTAAAAAAAGGATGATGCGTAATCATGTTTTATTGATCTCTATTCTTTTATCATATTTAGCTGTTCTTTCTTCGAGCGGATTTGCTCTTTCCGGGCGTTTTCATTTACCGGCTATTCCATTTTTACTTGTATTGGCGGGTTATGGTATAACACAAATGAACAATAAAAATATAAACTACTATGTTCCATATTTGATTGTTATTTCCCTGATAATAATAGGCTGGAATTGGTTTAAATTGGCAGGAAGAGGCATGATGTAAAGAAAATGAAAATTTTAGTTGTATGTAGCGGTAACGCTAAGAATTTTGATTTTCAAAAGCATCAGGCATTTGTCTATGATCATGTGGGAGCTGTAATGAAATTTGATTCAGGGATAAGGGTAGATTTAGAGACGGAATATATAAATTAGCCGGAAATTGCTGATTTTGACTAAAGTAATTTAGGCATTTATACAAATCATGAGGGTACTATTTATATACAGAGGTTATGGAGAAACCCTTTCCAACAGTGTAATCGACTTTCAGAGGGATTCATTAGTCAAAAAGGGAATTGAAGTTAAAAACTTCCTCATTATTAAAGGAGGAGTGAGGGGTTACATCAGAGCAATATGGCAATTAAAAAAACTATTGAAGCATAATCGTTTTGATATTTTACATGCTCATTACAGCTTTTCAGGATTCATAGCAAGACTGGCAACAAGAAAGCCCGTTATTTGCTCCTTAATGGGATCTGATGTATTACAGCAAGGAAGAACTTCAAGGGTTGTTACCAGGCTTTTTTATAAGCACCTGTGGAAAGCGACTATTGTAAAAAGTCCAGAGATCAAAAAACTCCTGCCAAAATCAATTCTTATACCAAATGGAGTGGATTTCTCTAATTTTAAAATGATCTCTAAAGATAAGGCCCTTCAAAAAACAGGATTTAATCCATCTGGAAAAAACATCATTTTTGTCGCTCAAAATCCCAAATCTTATGTAAAAAATCTTCCGTTAGCGAAAAAAAGCATCAGTTTGTTAAATGATGAGAACATAACGCTTCACCTTATTTCAGGGAAAGCTTTTACCGAGCTGCCTTACTTTTATACTGCCGCAGATTTACTATTATTGACCTCCTTATCTGAAGGATCTTCAAATGTGATAAAAGAAGCAATGGCTTGTAATCTTCCGATAGTCTCTGTTGATGTTGGCGATGTAAAGGAAATTCTCGGTGATACTGAAGGCACTTATTTATGTCCGCATGACACTATGGATATTGCTGATAAAATACAAAGTGCATTGAATTATGGCAAAAGGACCAATGGCCGTGAAAGAATGCAGCACTTGGACAATAAATTGATTGCAGAGAAAATTGTAAACGTGTACAAATCTGTATTAAACATAAATCAAGAAGAGTACAAATGAATAAAAAGCAGGGCATTTGCATAATCAACTACCAAATGGGCAATATAGGTTCAGTTGCAAAAAAGATAAAACATATTGGATACGAACCTGTTATTGCTTCTACTCAAAAAGATATACAATCAGCATCAAAAATAATACTTCCGGGAGTCGGACATTTTGCTTCGGCTGTCAATAAACTTAAATCGCTGAATTTATGGAATGCAATTAACGAAGCTGTATTGGTAAACAAAACCCCTATACTCGGAATATGCCTCGGCATGCAATTAATGGCCGGATACAGTGAAGAGGGTGCTGTTAAAGGATTTGGCTGGTTTGATGCCGATGTTATCAGGTTCAGGATTGAAAATAAAATAAAATATAAAGTGCCGCATATGGCCTGGAACAGCGCAAACGCCCAAAAAGAGAGCCCTCTGTTGGAAAACATACCTGACAATACCATGTTCTATTTTGTACATAGTTTTCATATACGATGTAATGAGCAAAAAGATATTTTAAGCGCAACCGAATATGAATATGACTTTACTTCGGCTATTCAAAAGGGAAATATTTACGGCACTCAGTTTCATCCCGAAAAAAGTCACGATTGGGGAGAACAACTCTTAACCAATTTCGTAAAATTATAACGGGTCAGCCACTAAGACACAAAGGCACAAAGAAGGGGTATGAATTATAATCTTAGTGTCTTCGTGCCTTTGTGACCAACCTGGCCTGCTGCTGAATATGACAACCAAACCACCCAGAATGTTCCGGCCGAGAGTAATTCCTGTTTTATTATTAAAAAACCGGGGTCTTGTAAAATCTGTAAGATTTAAAAACTTTCGCTATATCGGCGACCCGATCAATGCTGTTAAAATTTTCAACGATCTGAAAGCAGATGAATTGGTTTTTCTTGACATACTCGCCGGCAAAGAAAAACGAACCATTTCCATTGATTTTGTAAAGAATGTGGGAGATGAGGCCAATATGCCCTTCGCGGTTGGAGGTGGTATCAGATCAATCCAAAATATCAAGGAAATAATAAATGCAGGGGCCGAAAAAGTAATTATCAATTCATATGCCGTTGAAAATCCCGATTTTATCACAAAAGCCGCACAGGAATTTGGCACTTCCACTATTGTTGCTTCGCTTGATGTCAAAAAAAAGATTTTTGGAAAACAGAAACTTTTTATCTATGCCGGCAACAAATCTACATCGATTGATGCAGTTGAATTTGCATGCCTGATGGAAGAAAAAGGTGCCGGCGAGATACTAATAAATTCCATTGACAATGACGGAATGATGAGCGGGTACGATTTAGAATTAATTAAAACTGTTTCCGATGCGGTCAGCATTCCGGTTGTAGCCGTCGGGGGCGCCGGTGAAACAGCACACTTTCAGGATGCCATCACCAAGGGGCATGCCTCTGCCGTTGCTGCCGGCTCCATGTTTGTTTTTCACGGGCCCCGAAGAGCTGTTTTGGTTAATTATCCAAGCCAAGAAGAATTAAATAATATTTTTAATAAATGAAAATTTGCACTAAAGGCGTTTGGGATGAAACTATCCCCGGAATTGTGTTCGATGAAAACGGCGTATCGAACTTTTGTAAACTTCAAGAAAGGATGATGGCAGATTATCCTAGAGGACAAAAAGGGAAAGAAGTATGGGAAAGTTTTATTGCGCAAATGAAAGCAATTGGCAATGGAAAAAGCTATGATTGCATTATCGGAGTAAGTGGGGGAGTTGACAGCTCTTATCTGCTTCACCTTGCCCATGAACACGGTTTAAGGCCCCTGGCGGTTAACCTTGACAATGGATTTAATTCCGACATTGCCGTTCAAAATATTTTTAAAGTAACCAAAGCCCTGAATATTGATCTTGAAACTTATGTCATAGAATATGAAGAAATTAAGGATTTGTTGAAGTCCTACATGAAAGCTTGCCTGCCCTGGGTAGACAGTCCAACGGATTTGGCCATAAAAGCTGTAATGTATAAATACGCAATAGAAGAAGGCATACGTTTTATTATCAGGGGCAATGATTTCAGGTCGGAGGGAAAACAACCAAAAGAATGGACGTATTCGGATGCTAAACAATTAAAATATATCCATAAAAAATTTGGCAGGAATATTAAACTAAAAACATACCCACTTTTGCCTTTCAGGAAAATCATTTATGCCGGAATCATCAGAAAAATTTTAGATGTAAGGCCTTATTATTACCTGGAATATACCAAACAAGATGCCAAAAAAATGTTGGTGGAAACCTATGATTGGAAAGATTACGGGGGGCATCACCACGAGAATATTTTTACAAAATTTTCCATGTCATATTGGCTGCCCGAAAAGTTTGGCATTGATAAAAGGAAGATCCATCTTTCGGCCCAGATTCTAAGTGGCGCCATTACAAGGGATGAAGCCCTGGCGGAACTTGATAATCCTTTTGGCTCTGAAGAAGAATTGCTGACTATGCGTCAATACGTGATTAAAAAACTTGATTTAACACAACAGGAATTCGATAACATTTGGGCGGCACCCAACAGGAATACCTTTGACTACCCTTCCAGCTACAATTTAATTTATGGGCTTGCCGAAAAATTCAATCCTCTCATAAAAAGGCTTTATGCGTATACCCCAATGTCCATAACAGAAAGGGAAGTAATTAACGCTGAGGTCAATAATAAATAATTGCAACTCACAAGATTATGACATACCTTTTCTATTTTGGCCACCCGGCTCAATATCTATTTCTTAGAGAAACCATTAAACGCCTGGCGAAATCAGGTAATAATAGAATTATAATTCTTATTAAAACAAAAGATGTTTTAGAAAATTTACTGAATAATGACGGTTATGAATACATAAATATATTGCCACGGGAAAGGGGGAAATCCAGACTATCAATAGCAATAAGCCTGTTAAGGAGGAATTTAAAAATTCTTCCAATTCTATTACGCACAAAACCCGATTTATTAATTGGTACCGATGCACCCCTTGCCCAACTTGGCTGGTTGCTAAATATAAATAGCATTACGATAACCGAAGATGATTATTCAGTTATTAAATCATTAGCACAATTAACATATCCCTTCACAAAAACAATATTATGCCCGGAAGTATGTGATGTCGGCAAATGGGAGAATAAAAAAGCAGGTTATAATGGGTATATGAAACTTGCTTATTTACATCCCAATGTTTTTAAACCTGACAACACTATTTTAAGTAAATATATTTTCACAGATAAGTATGTATTGATCCGTTTGGCAAGATTAACTGCTCATCATGACTTCGGAATTAAAGGGATTAACCGGTTATTACTGGATCAACTGATTTCTATAATACAAAAAAAAGGATATAAGGTACTTATCTCGTCAGAAGCTGATATTGATGAAAAATATCAGCCCTGGTTATTAAAGATTGACCCAAGCGATATGCATCATGTTTTAGCCAAATCATCCCTGTTAATATGTGATAGCCAAAGTATGAGTGTTGAAGCAGCGATGCTTGGCATACCATCATTAAGATATAGTGGTTTTGCAGGACGAATATCCGTTTTGGAGGAACTTGAACATGTCTATAATTTAACTTATGGCATTAAAGTCGGGCAGGAATCCAAACTAATATCAAAATTAAGCCTACTACTTAATATGGATAATTTAAATCAGGAATTTCAAAAACGTCGTCAAAAAATGCTTGCCGACAAAATAGATGTAACTAGCTTTTTAGTTTGGTTTATAGAAAACTATCCACAAAGTGATAAAATAATGAAAGACAATCCTGATTATCAGTGGAAATTCAAATGAAAATCGCGTTTATAATTGGCGCCCGTCCGCAGTTTATCAAACTTGGCCCCCTGTCAAAAAAAATAAAGGCTCGTTTTAAAGAGGTAATCGTTCATACAGGACAGCATTTTGACGAAAATATGTCCGATATGTTTTTTAAAGACCTTAGCATACCGAAGCCGGATTACAATCTAAATGTAAACTGCGGGCCCCATGGAGAGCAGACCGGTAGAATGATGATAGAGTTGGAGAAGATTCTTAAACGCGAGTGCCCTTCTCTCGTTATTGTGTTTGGTGACACTAATTCTACACTGGCTGGCTCTCTTGTTTGTTCCAAATTACACATTCCCATTATCCATATTGAAGCTGGATTACGTAGCTTTAACAGGAAAATGCCCGAAGAAATAAACAGGATTGTGTCTGACCATACTTCTGATTTCCTGTTTGCGCCAACAAAAACCGCAATGCAAAATCTTGAAAGAGAAGGGATAGTAGGAAAAGCCGTATTAACAGGGGATATTATGGTCGACTCTTTAATGGATAATATTGAACGCGCACATCAAATATCCAATGTACTGGAAACAAAAGGCTTAGTCTCTGAAAAATATTACCTGATGACTCTTCATCGACCTTATAACGTGGATAATCCTGATAAGTTACGCAATATATTTTCTAAATTATCGAGGGTTGGCAGCCGGATATTCTTTCCGGTGCATCCAAGAACCAGAAAAGTTATTAATGATAACTCCATGGTGATTCCTGAAAATGTTCTTCTTTCTAAACCAGTAGGTTATATTGATTTCATCAAACTGGAATCTTCTTCTATGAAAATAATCACTGATTCAGGAGGCATTCAAAAAGAGGCTTATATATTAAAAAAACCATGCATAACAATCCGCCCCGAAACTGAATGGATTGAAACAGTAAAACAAGGGTGGAATGTTCTAATTGATGTGGATTCTGAAGATTTTGTAAAAACTATAGAGACATTCAACCCATCACAAGAACAAAGTGATCTTTTTGGAAAAAATGTAGCCAAAAAAATGTTTGATAAGATCCTGGAGATAATGAGGCGTGGAAAGAAGGATGCAGGCTGACTGCGCGGATCTATGAGATAACGAGAAATACGAATTTTTCTAAAGATTGGGGGTTAAAAGACCAGATCCAAAGAGCGGCGGTTTCTGTTCCTTCCAACATTAGTGAGGGATTTGAAAGGGGATCACGAAAGGAGTTTATAAGGTTTTTATTCATTGCTAAAGGATCTGCCGGAGAATTAAGAACACAGCTCTATATTGCAAAGAGGCTGGAATATATTGATGAAAAGACATTTGATGAACTTGTGGATAGGGCGAAACATGTGTCTTCTCTTCATTGGTAATTTGATTAAGTATTTGAAACGTTAAAACGTAGGAAAGTTAAAACGTTTGAACGTGGGAACGTTGTAACGCTTGAACGTATATTTATGGTAAAGAAATCATATATTTCTCCTTTTACTTTAGCTGTCTTTGATTTTTTCCTGCTCAATAGTTCATTTTTCGTGATGAATTATTGGAAAAGGGGCACTTTTGTCCTTTCTCCGCTATATGTTAAATTACTGATCGCGTTTTATTTTATCTGGCTGGTTGTTTCGCTCTTTACAAAGAAATTCCGGTTTGACTTTTATAAAAGTTACCGAGCCTTGATGCTTCTGCTTGTAAGGTCAACAATATACATGGTGTATTGCATGGTTCTCATGGTGGTTTTTATGGGTCTGCCTGCATTTTCAAGGCTCCATATTTTTGGAACGTGCGCCCTTTTGTTTCTTATGAACATAGTAATATTCTCGATTTGCTATGCAAGCGTTGGTGAGGCAAAAATTGCTTATGCAGGCACGGATTATGCGAAGCCAAAGCCAAAGCCAAAGCACTTACTTGTTTTATCCGTCAGTGATTTTCTCCTGGTCACGTTCATATTCTTCATCGTGAACTATTTAAAAAGGGGCACGTTTGATCTTTCCCCTGAATATGAAAAGCTGCTCCTTATCATATATGGTCTGTGGTTTGTCACCGCCTTGATTACAAAAAAGTTTGATCCTGGTTATCGCAATTATTACTATGCCATGGCGCAGTGGACAAAGGCGGTTGTTTTCATGGCAGCGACTATAGCCGTTTTTGTCTTCGCGTTCAGGCTTTTCTATTATTCAAGGTTTCAGGTGTTTGGTTTTTTTCTCCTTCTCATCTTGTTTGAGTCTGTCCTTTATTATGTCTATTATGTTCTTAGCAGGAACGGAAAAAACGGTGGGGATATTGAATCGATTGAGGAGATAAAGACCGTTATAAAACAGGAAGGTTTGTCTCTTGATATAGATATAGAGGATTTGCACTCCCGTCTTACAAGACCGATAAGAAATAAATTACAGGAAGTGTACCTTAATGATTCTCCGGAGGTGTTTGATTTTCTTGACCATATGATGGACCTGTCTTCCATTATCAGTGCAGAGTCAGCTATTATACACAGAAGTGAGATGTACCATCAAAAAACAACCGATTCTCCCTACATTCGCCTGCTTATAAATTTGGAGCGAGTCAATAATATCCGCTGGGTTAACAGGTATTTTTTAGAGGCGCACAAGATGCTTCTTCCCGGCGGCTATTTTGTCGGGATGGCAAATACCATTGGCTTGTACAAGAAGCGGTTCTTTGAGAAGTATCCGAAATATTTTTCGCAGGTATTTTATTTTATCAATTATATTTTTAGACGTGTGTTTCCCAAGCTTTCGGTGACAAAGAAAATTTATTTTACGATTACAAAAGGGAATAATAGGGCTATTTCCAAGGCTGAAACGCTTGGAAGACTTTATTTCTGTGGTTTTAAAGTAATCGCGGAAAAAGAGATCGGGGATAACCTGTATTTTGTAGCACAAAAAGTTAAGACCTCTTCCATTGATGAAAACCCGTCATACGGTCCCCTTGTCAAATTCAGCCGGGTGGGGTTGAATGGCAGCAATCTTGACGTGTATAAATTCAGGACCATGTAGCCCTATTCCGAATATCTCCAGAAATATATTTACGAGAAGAACAAGCTGCAGCAGGGTGGAAAGATCAAGGATGATTTTCGAGTTACAACCCTGGGCAGGTTTATGAGAAGGACATGGCTGGATGAACTTCCCATGCTGTATAACTGGATAAAAGGGGAAATGAACCTGGTAGGGGTTAGGCCCTTGAGCTATCATTATTTTGATCTCTATCCCGAAGACCTTCAGAAATTGAGAAAGACAGTTGTGCCGGGGCTGGTACCGCCATTCTACGCCGATCTGCCGGAGACATTCGACGAGATATGTGAATCTGAAAGAAAATACATAAACTCCTACATGAAAAACCCGGTGAGGACGCAGTGGGGGTATTTTTGGAAGGCGATTTATAATATTGTTTTTAGGGGAGTGCGGAGCGAGTAGTAGGAAGTAAGGAGTAAGGAGAGAGCGGAGAGCGGAGGGTAAAGCCAAGAATTGAGGGATACAATAACTAATGATTTTAATTTGGCTCCCAAGGTGAACGGCGATGTGAATAATCTGTCGACCGGTTTGACGCTGGACCAACTTAAAATAGACATTGGAGAAAAGTTTTACAACATTTTCCTTGCAATCTATTTTACATGCAATTATTATGCTCTGCAAAAAAATTAAACGCATATAGGTGATAATCCATGGCTAAAATATTCAGACCAAGTACCCGTGAAGCAAGCATTTTATCTAAAATAGAATCTTCAAAGGAATATGCTCGAAGACAGGCAATAAACAACATAAGAGAATGTATTGAACCGCTCTCGAATGCTATTGCCATGAAGCTTATTGAAAACAATATCATTGAAACAACCAATAAAAACGGATTGGAAGAACAGATTAATAAATGTCTTGAAAAGTTAAGTCATTCTGATGAGTTTGATATTGACTACCAAATTGCACCAGTTAGAAATATTATTCCAAATCCACATATCGTAAGTATTTATGTTACCTCTTTTGTTATAGAAAAATTAATAAATCACAAAGATGTTATTGATATATTCGGTTCTGATGAAGATATATATTATTGTATAAACCAGCAAGTTATAAAATTTCTGACTTAACAATGCGCCCATCCTTTCATCCAAGGCTAATCAACGGACCTTTCGATGACCCGGGAATATTTATCCCCTTTTTATTTGAAAAACGAGCCCTGATTTTCGATTTGGGCGATATTAATTCTCTTTCAACAAGAGATATTCTTAAGATAAGCCATATTTTTGTCACACATACACATATGGATCATTTTGTTGGTTTTGACAGGGTGCTGCGGCTTTTTCTTGGCCGCGAAAAAAAATTATACATGTATGGCCCTGAAGGTTTTATAAAAAACATTGAAGGAAAACTGGCAGGCTATTCATGGAACCTTGTAGGAAATTTTAACAACAGGTTGTCTTTAAACGTTACTGAAGTATATCCTGATCACCTGATTTCCAGACAGTATTTGTGTCAAAACGGGTTTATCCCTATTCAAGAAGATATAAAAGAAGACTTTAGCGCCATCCTTTTAAAGGAACCGGCCCTGTCTGTTTCC
>SDBT01001579.1_pt1 | contig 40406 bp, 35 predicted proteins | sample 2277101 | NCBI WGS metagenome assembly SDBT01 (sample SAMN10404973, study PRJNA504765) | marine sediment metagenome | isolation source: marine sediment core GS10_PC15, 103 cmbsf | place: Arctic Ocean: Southern Knipovich Ridge | collected 2010 | reverse complement strand
CGCCCGGCGTCACGCAGATGCCTCCGGAGCACACCATGCCCACCGGGCATTCATCGTCATCGGTGCAGATTATCTCGCCGTCGGTCGGGCCGGCGGTGCTGCCGCTGCAGGCAGTGACGGTGATGCTCAGGAACAGGGCGCAGCCCAGCAGGCCGAGTGTCCCCAGAATCCTCTTGATCATCATGGGCGCCTCCAAAAGTAGCAGACACACTTTCTTCCAGATTCTATCAAAAATACCACGAGATACGTATTTCGGCAAGCCAAAAGCGCCCTGAACGGATTTCAGCGGTGACGGGGGAAGCGCAAGTTGTGCCGGATGCCTGATCTGGAATAGAATATACCTGCCATGGCGGACGATCAGCGCAAGGACGACCGGGTTCAGAGCGAGATCCGGGTGGAATACCGCACCGTGGGCAGCTTCCTGTCCGACTACGCCCTGAACATCTCGAAGGGCGGTCTGTTCATCCACACGGAAAACCCCCTGCCTCCCGGCACGATGGTCCGCATCGTCTTCTCGCTGCCCGGCGTGCCGTTGCTGTTCGACCTGTCCGGCAGGGTGAAGTGGAGCCAGAGTGATTTCGACGACGACGACGACCCGCCCGGCATGGGCGTGGAGTTCGTCCAGGTCTCCGAGAAGGTGCGCAGGCGCATCGAGAACCACGTCGATGAGCTCCTGAAGGAGGTCCCCGAGGCCTTGCGGGAGAAGCCCAGGGTGAGGCCCAGGATCGAGATGCAACGGCTCAGCGGCTCGGCGCCACAGCGCCAGGAGATAACCCAGCGCGAGGCCCGTCCCCTGCGCGGCCCGCGCCGCCGGAAGGGCAAGAAGAGGCCATGAGGTTCTACACTGATCCCGACCGGGAACAGATTTGACCGATATGAGACCCGAGACCTTCTACATTCGCACCTTCGGGTGCCAGATGAACCTCCACGACTCCGACCGCATGGCCCAGCTGCTGATGGCCGCGGGCATGCACCCGGTGGACGATCCCCGACAGGCCGGCCTGATCATCGTCAACACCTGCTCCGTGCGCGCCAAGCCCGAGCACAAGGCCCTGAGCGAGACCGGCCGCTTCCGCCGAGCCCGCGAGAGCCGGGGCGCGCGTATCATTCTGGCCGGCTGCGTCGCCCGCCAGGAGGGCCGGCGCCTGCTCGAACAAGCGCCCTACCTGGACGCGGTCATCGGCCCGGCCGCCGTGGGCCGCCTGGTGCAGATCGTCGACCGGGTCGTTGCGGGCCAGGGACCGGTGCTGGCCGTGGAGGACCACGACGAGCAGAACCCCTGCTTCGTCCCCCTGGGAGCCGACGCGACGCCGTCCGTGACCCGCTTCGTCACCATCATGAAGGGCTGCGACAACTACTGCTCCTACTGCATCGTCCCCTACGTGCGCGGCCGCGAGGTCAGCCGCCCCATGGGAGACGTCCTGGCCGAGATCGCGGAGTTGGGCCGCCGCGGCGTACGCGAGGTCACCCTCCTGGGCCAGAACGTAAACTCCTACCGCGACCCGGCCGGTGCCGATTTCACCCGCCTGCTACACGAGCTCGACGCCCAGGCGACCGTCTCCCGCATCCGCTTCACCACCAGCCACCCCAAGGATCTGGGCCAAGAGCTGATCGCCGCCATGGCCGGACTCGAACGCGTGGTCGAGCACCTCCACCTGGCCATGCAGTCCGGCTCCGACCGCATCCTGGAAAAAATGCGCCGCGGCCACACCCGGGATGCGTTCATCGAAAAGGCTCTCGAGCTCCGCCGGGCCGTGCCCGGCATCGCCCTGACCACCGACCTGATCGTGGGCTTCCCCACCGAGACCGAAGCCGATTTCCAAGACACCCTCGACGCCGTGGAGCGGGTAGCCTTCGACTGCGCCTTCTCCTTCAAGTACTCCCCCCGCCCCGGCACCCTGGCCGCCTCCTTCGAAGACGACGCCCCCCCCGAGGTCAAGCAAGACCGCCTCGAAAGGCTCCAGGCCCGCCTGGCCGAGCTGGAATCCGCCAGCCTTTCCGGGCTGGTGGGCTGCGAAATGGAAGTACTGGTCGAAGGCGCAAGCGTCCGCGACCAGGCCGCCCTTACCGGCCGCACCCGCTGCAACCGGGTGGTCAATTTCACCTCAAGGCAACCGATCGCCCCCGGCGACTTGGTCGAAGTATCCATCCAGGAAGCCCGCGGCCATACCCTCTGGGGCGAAAGCGGCCCCAAATATCATGGGTGACCCAATTGACCTTATCCAAGAAAAATGGCCTTCTGGACATGCGGAAAGTAGGATAGATAGACTGGGAAGACAGGATTTTTCGAGGTGAGGATGTTCGACAGTGCGGATGAACTACTACGCAAGATCCGGCTCGGCGAGGACTCTGTCCTCGAGCTCAAGGCTGTCACCTTTCGGGGCGATCGGATCGCCGGTCCGAGGCGGGATGAACTGGCCGATGAGATCGCGGCCATGGCCAACACGACGGACGGTGTTCTCGTTCTGGGTGTGGATGACAAGACCCGGGATATCCTCGGCATCCCGCTGGACCGACTGGATGCCTTGGAAACATACGTCCGCGAGATCTGCAACGACAGCATCACGCCTCCTGTAGCCATTCGTACCTTTCGAATGGAACTGCCGGATGCCGTAGGCGACTTGAAGCCCGTGCTCGAGGTAGATGTCCCGCGGAGCCTTTTTGTCCACAAGAGCCCCGGCGGGTACTTGCACCGGATTGGCAGCTCGAAGCGGGAGATGCCCCCGGACCTTCTGGCGCGTCTCTTTCAGCAACGCAGCCAGACGCGTTTGATCCGGTTCGATGAGCAGATCGTTGCCGGGGCTTCGATCTCCGATCTCGTACCCGAGCGCTGGGAGCGATTTCGCACCGCCCGTACCCGGGACGCGGAGGAGAACTTGCTCCTGAAGCTGGGCATGCTGCGCCAGGACGAAGAGGGAGTGTGGCGACCAACCGTGGCAGGAGTATTGATGGCGGCAAAAGACCCTCGCGCCTGGCTGGCGAACGCCTTCATCCAGGCCGTCGCGTACCGCGGGACCAGCTCCGTGCCCGAGGGGCCGTCTGAGATCTATCAGCTGGATGCCCGGGATATCTCTGGCTCCATTGATGAGCAGATCATCGAGGCCTGCCGCTTCGTGCATCGGAATATGAAGATAGCCGCTTCCAAGGACATGGGACGTCGTGACATTCCGCAGTTCGATATGGCCGCGGTCTTCGAGGCCATGGTCAACGCGGTCGCACACCGCGATTACTCCATCTACGGATCAAAGATCCGGATTCGGATGTATGCGGATCGGCTCGATCTCTACTCGCCGGGCACGATTCTCAACACCATGACGGTCGAGAGTCTGGCCTTTCGCCAGGCGGCTCGTAACGAGACGCTGACAAGCCTCCTGGCAAAATGCCCCGTCAGCGCTGATCTCGATTGGTTGAAGACGGATCGGCGTACGCTCATGGACAGGCGCGGGGAAGGAGTTCAAATCATCCTCGATCGCAGTGAGCGGTTGTCAGGCAAACGCCCCGGGTATCGGCTCATCGACGACGCGGAGCTGCTGTTGACGATCTGGGCGGCAACCCCGGCCGGTCCAAAAGAGCAAGGGCAGGCTGGCTAAACTTGCGGAGGACAACCAATGAGACCAAGGTTCCTGCTGTCTTTCTTCCTGCTGGCGCAGCTCGCGGCCTGCGCCCACCAGCCCCCCGCGGCCGACCAGAAGGGTGACCAGGCCATGGCCGAGACCCAGCCCGGCGACAACCCGTTCTTCGAGCAGTGGACCACCCCCTTCGGGGTGCCGCCCTTCGACCAGATCGAGGATGGGCATTTCCTGCCGGCCTTCGAGGAGGGCATCCGGCGGCACAAGGTGGAGGTCCGGGCCATCGCCGACAGCGCCGAGCCGGCCTCCTTCGACAACACCCCGGCCGCCCTGGATCGCAGTGGCGAACTGCTGCGCCAGGTGGTGCTGGTGTTCTTCGGGCTGAACAACGCCCACACCAACGACCGGCTGGACGAAGTGGCCAAGAAGGTGGCCCCCATGCTGTCCGGTCACAAGGACGACATCCTGCTGGACGAGAAGCTGTTCGCCCGGGTGCAGGCCGTGTGCCAGAAACGTGACGCCCTGAGTCTGACCCCGGAGCAGCGCACCCTGCTGGAGGAGACCCACCAGGACTTCGTCCGCGGCGGGGCCACGCTGGACCCGGACGACAAGGCCACCCTGCGCAAGATCAACGGGGAGCTTTCCCTGCTCCAGGTCCAGTTCGGCCAGAACGTGCTCAAGGAGGACAATGCCTTCAGGCTGGTGATCGAGGACCGGGTCGACCTGGCCGGCCTGCCCGAGGCGGTGATCCAGGCGGCGGCCAAGGCAGCCGCCGAGCGCGGCCACCAGGACAAGTGGGTCTTCACCCTGCACAAGCCCAGCCTGATCCCGTTTCTGCAGTACGCCGACCAGCGCGAGCTGCGCAAGAAGATGCTCCAGGCCTACACCAGCCGCGGGGCCCACGGCGACGAGCGGGACAACCGAGAGATCCTGAAGAAGATCGTGGCCCTCAGGACCCGCAAGGCCCACCTGCTGGGCTACCAGACATACGCCGCCTACCTGCTCCAGCGGCGGATGGCCAGGACCCCGGCCGCGGTCTACGAGCTGATCGGCAAGATCTGGAAGGCGGCCCTGCCGGTGGCCAGGCGCGAGGCGGCCGCGCTCCAGGCGCTGATCGACAAGGAGGGCGGGGGCTTCAAGCTCGCCCCCTGGGACTGGTGGTATTACGCCGAGAAGCTGCGTAAATCCGAGTACGACCTGGACGAGAACGAGCTGCGGCCCTACCTCAAGCTGGAGAACGTGCTGGCCGGGGCCTTCGAGGTGGCCACCCGGCTCTACGGGCTCCAGTTCGTCCCGCGCTCCGACCTGCCCGTCTACCATCCGGACGTCAAGACCTTCGAGGTCCAGGAGGTCGACGGGCGGCACTTGGGCGTGCTGTACGTGGACTACTTCCCCCGGGCCTCCAAGCGCGGCGGCGCCTGGTGCGGGGGTTTTCGCGAGCAGACGCAGCGGGACGGCGAGCGGATCGCGCCGATCATCACCAACGTGGGCAACTTCACCAGGCCCACTGCTGACAAGCCCTCGCTGCTGAGCTTCGAGGAGGTGGAGACCCTGTTTCACGAGTTCGGCCACGCCCTGCACATGCTGATGGCCGACAAGACCTACAACGCCTCGGGCGATAACATCAAGGTGGACTTCGTCGAGCTGCCTTCCCAGATCATGGAGAACTGGGCCTCCGAGGCCGAGGTGCTCAAGCTATACGCCCGGCACCACCAGACCGGTGAGCCCATCCCGGACGCGCTGATCGCCAAGATCGAAAAGAGCAAGCACTTCAACCAGGGCTTCGCCACCGTCGAGTACCTGGCGGCCTGCTTCCTGGACATGGACTGGCACATGATCGAGGAGATCGAGGCCGACGGCATGGACGTGGCCGCCTTCGAGAAAGCGGCCCTGGACAAGATCGGGCTGATCCCGGAGATCGTGGTGCGCTACCGCAGCCCATACTTCCAGCACATCTTCCGCAGCGACTTCTATGCGGCGGGCTACTACAGCTACATCTGGTCCGCGGTGCTGGACGCCGACGCCTTCGAGGCCTTCAAGGACAAGGGCCTGTTCGACCAGAAGACCGCCCGGGCCTTCCGAGAGCTGCTCAGCAAGGGCGGGGCGGAGGACCCGGCGATCCTGTACAAGCGCTTCAGGGGCGCCGAGCCGCGGATCGAGCCGCTGCTCAAGCGCCGCGGAATGCTGGAAGCCGGCGACTGAACCGGCCACGGCGACCCCGTCGTCTTCATGAGGACGTGGCGGTTGAGATGCATCGGCCGATCCTATGCCAGGCGCTTGCGAAAGCGCAGGGCGCTGAGGGTCAGGATGGCGAGGCCGAAGAGGAACAGGGCCAGGAACTGGGGTATAAGGTCTGCGAAGCCGGCGCCCTTCAGAAGATTGGCGCGCATTATCTCGACGAAGTAGCGCATGGGGTTTATCCAGGTCAGGGGCACGATCCAGTCGGGCATGTTTTCGATCGGGGTCATGAAGCCGGACAGGAGCACGGCCGGCATGATGAAGAACATGGAGCCGAGCACGGCCTGCTGCTGGGAGCCGGTTACGGCCGAGACGAAGATGCCGGCGCCCAGGGTGGTCATCAGGTAAAGCGCCGAGGCGGCGAAGACGACCTCCAGTGGGCCGTTCATGGGCACGTCGAACAGCAGCGAGCCCACCAGCAGCACGGCGGCCACGTCCAGCAGGCCGAGCACGGCGAAGGGCAGGCACTTGCCGGCCAGCAGCACTGCCGGGCGGATGGGGGTGACCATGAGCTGCTCCATGGTGCCGGCCTCGCGTTCGCGGGCCAGGCCCATGGCGGTCACGATGGTGGTCACCACCACCAGGATCATGGCAATCACCCCCGGCACCATGTACCCGGCCGACGACAGGCCCGGGTTGTAGTACACCCGCGGCTCCAGCCGGACCTGGGGCGGTGACACCACCATGCCCAGGGCGCCGGCAGCAGCTTGCATGCGTTCGAGCGCCACCTCGACCGCCCTGGTGGTCAGATAATGGTTGGCTGAACTGGCGGCCACCTGGGCGCGGTTGGGATCGGTCCCGTCCACCAGGACCTGGATCGCCACCGGCCGGCCGCGGGCCAGGTCGCGTCCGAACCCGGCCGGCACGATCACCGCGACGGCGGCCTCGCCGGACTCGAGCAGCGCCTGCGCCTGGTCCCCGTCGAGCACCCCGGCCACCCGGTCGAAGGTGCTGCCGGCCACGAGCCCCCTGACCAGGTCCCGGCTTGCCGGACTGCCGTCCTGGTCGCACACCACGGTCGGGATGTGCTCCACGTCCAGGTCCACCGCGTAGCCCAGCACGATCAGCTGGATGACCGGCGCGACCAGCAGGATGAAGGCCGTGCGCCGGTCTCGAAAGGCCTGGCGCAGCTCCTTGATCATGACCGCCAGCAGGGAGGTGAACATGGGCTTTAGGCCTCCTCGCCCTTCAATCCAGCCGCCGCTTGAAGCGGACGGTGGACAGCACGACCATGACCAGGGCGAACCCGGCCAGGGACAGCACCTGGGACCAGAGCACTTCAAGGCCGTTGCCCTTGAGCATGATCCCGCGCAGCACCTCGATGAAGTAGCGCGCAGGCACCACGCTGGACAGGAATTGCAGCGGCCACGGCATGTTGGAGATCGGGAACATGAAACCGCTGAGCAGGAGGGTTGGCAGGAAGGCCGAGATAATGCCCACCTGGGTGGAGACCATCTGGCTGCGGGTGATCACGCTGATCAGCAGGCCCTGGCCCAGCATGCAGGCCAAAAACAAGAAACTGACCGAGAACAGCAGGGACAGCGAACCGTTGATGGGCACGTCGAACAGGTAGGTGCCCAGGGTGACAACCATCAGCACCTGGACCATGCCGATCACCAGGTAGGGCAAGAGCTTGCCCAGGACCACCTCCAGCCGGCCGACCGGGGTGGAGAAGAGCTGCTCCATGGAGCCGCGCTCCCACTCGCGGGCCACGGTCAGCGCGGTCAGCAGCACGGCCATGATGGCCAGGACCATGGCGATCAGACCGGGGACGATGAAGCGGGCCGACTCCATGCCCGGGTTGAAGCGCGCCCGGATCCGGCCCTCGATGGGCAGATCTGGCAGACGCCCTTCCCGTCTCAGGATCCTGAGGTTTTCCGCCTGGCCGACGCCCGCGGCGTAGCCCAGGGCGATGCCGGCGGTGGTGCCGTCTGCCCCGTCCAGGAGCAGCTGGGCGCTGGCCCGCTCCCCGCGGGCCAGCCTCCGGCCGTATCCCTTCTCGATGACCAGGGCCACTTTCAACTCGCCGGCGCGGAAGCGGTCCTCGACCTGTTCCGGTGAATTCAGCACCTCGGTGACCTCGAAGGCGTCCGAGGCGGTCATGGACTGGACCAGCCGGCGGGAGGCCGGGCTGGAGTCCTGGTCCACAAGGCCCATGGGTAGCAGGTCAAGGTCGAACGAGATCGCATAGCCGAACAGAATCAATAACACCACCGGCATGCCCAGGGCCATGTAGACGACCTGCGCGTCGCGGACGATGTGGGTGGCCTCCTTGATGGCCAGGGCTGCCGTTCTCTTGAAGAATGCTCCCGTCATCTCCCGTCCCTGATCCCGTTCTGTCCCACAACGCGCAGGAACACGTCCTCCAGGGTGGCCTCGACTTCTTCCGCCCGGGCCTGCCGCTGGCCGGCACGCACCAGCCGATCTACCAGGTCCGCGGCCGAGGGACCGTTCGTCCGGACCTGGACGTGGAAGCCGGCCCCGAACGTCTCCACGCCCAGGACCTGCTCGTCCGAGCGCAGCGCCTCGACTGTATTTCGCGCAGCGCACTTGACGCGCACCAGGCGCCCGGGCACGAATCGCCGCTTGAGCCCCTCGGGCGTGTCCAGGGCGGACAGCCGGCCGTCCGCCATCAATCCGACCCGGTCGCAGTACTCGGCCTCGTCCATGTAGTGGGTGGTGACGAAGACGGTGGTACCCGAGGCCGAAAGCTCCCGGATCAGGCCCCAGAACCCGCGACGCGAGGTCGGGTCGACCCCTGCCGTGGGCTCCTGCAGGAAGAGAATTTTGGGTTTATGGAGCATGGCGCAGGCCAGGGCCAGGCGCTGTCTGAAACCGCCCGGCATGGATCCGGTGACCGCGTCGTACTGATCGGCCAGGTTCACCCGCTCGAGCAGCTCCCGGGCCCGGGCGCGCAGAGCCTTGCCCCGCAGCCCGAAGGCGCCGCCGAAGAATTCCAGGTTTTCGCCCACCTTCAGGTCCAGGTAGAGCGAGAACTTCTGGGACATGTAGCCGATGGAGCGCTTGACCGCCTCGGGGTCGCGGACCACGTCGACCCCGGCCACCCGGGCCCGGCCGGTGGTGGGGGCCAGCAGGCCGCAAAGTATGCGGATCGTCGTAGACTTGCCCGCCCCGTTGGCCCCCAGGTAGCCGAAGATTTCGCCGCGGATCACGTCGAAGGTCACCCGGTCCACGGCGGTGAAGTCACCGAAGCGGCGGGTCAGGTCGTGCACCTCGATGACCTGCTCAGGCGTCATGATGTCCCGGCGACCCGGCCACCAGCGCCAGGAACAGGTCCTCGAAGGCCCGATGCCCAAAGTCCCGAAGCAGGCGGTCCGGGGCGCCCTCGACCAGCATGCGGCCGTGGTGGATCAGGCCCACCCGGTGGCAGCGGGCGGCCTCGTCCATGTACGGGGTGGAGATCAGCACTGCCATGCCCTGATCGACGAACTCGCGCAGCAGGTCCCACAGCTCGCGGCGGCTGACCGGATCGACCCCGTTGGTGGGCTCGTCGAGCAGGAGCACCCGCGGCCGGTGGAGCAGGGCGCAGGCCAGGGCCAGCTTCTTGTACATGCCGCCCGACAGGGCGTCAGCCCGGCGATCGGTGAAGCGCCCGAGCCGGGTGATGCCCAGCAGGCGCCGGCGGCGTTCGTTAAAGTGATCTCTCGAAAGGCCGAACATGCGGGCGAAAAACCGAAGGTTCTCGTCCACGGTCAGGTCGCCATACAGGCTGTAGGCCTGCGGCATGTAGCCCAGCGCGCCGCGCACGACCCGACGGTCTCCCAGCGGGTTGTGACCCACGACAAGGGCCCGGCCGGAGTCGGGCGCCATCAGCCCGGCCAGGATGCGGATAAAGGTCGTCTTGCCGGCCCCGTCCGGCCCGACCAGCCCGTACAGCTCTCCGGCCTGGACCCGCAGGTCGATCCCCGCAAGGGCGCGCACCTCGCCGAAGCTGCGTTCGATCTCCGAGGCCTGGAGCACGGGGTCGGCCATGGTCAGGGCTCGCGTAATAATAAGCTCCTATTTCCTGGACCTGGACCTGGACCTAGACCTGGACCTAGACCTGGACCTAGACATGATTCTGGCCGTCGCCCGCCGTAGCGGGCTATGGCCCGCGAAGGCTGGTCCAAGTCCAGGTCCAAGTCCAGGTCCAAGTCCAGGTCCAAGTCCAGGTCCAGGTCCAGGTCCAGGTCCAGGTCCAGGTCCAGGTTGAGTGTACTCGATGTTCACTCCGTGCCCTGTGTGAGACCCGTGCCGTCGATGGACACCTCCACCGGCATGCCCGGCCTGAGCCTGCCGTCCGGGTTGGGCACCGCGATCTCGACGCCGTAAACCAGCCGGTCCCGGTCCTCGCGGGTCTGGACGTTTCTGGGGGTGAACTCCGCCCTGGCGGACACGTGCCTGATGAAGCCTGCGAAGGTCTGGCCGGGCCAGGCGTCGGCCCGCACGGTAACTTCCCGGCCGGGCGCCGCCGCGGCCAGTTCCGCGTTGGGCAGGAAGAAGGTCGCGTGGACCTCGGTCAGGTCCACCACGGTCAGCAGCCTGGCCCCGGGCAGGACCGCCTCGCCCGGCTCGTAGTTGCGAGACAGGACCACCCCGCCTCTGGGGGCGCGCAGCACGCACTCGGAAACAACGGCCTCGGCGCGCATGACCGCGGCCCGGGCCACCTCGACCTGTCCCCTGGCCGCCAGGATCCGGGCCCGGGCGACCTTGACCTGTCCCCGGGCGGCCGAGGCGCGTTCGCGCACGGCCTGCTGGTTGGCGCGCAGGCTCTCGATCTGGTGGCCCAGGTTGGCCACCCGGGTCCGGGCCTGGTCCAGGCGGGATTCGCTGATCGCCCCGGCCTTGCTCATGGAGGCCACCCGCTCGGCGTCCCTCGAAGCGCTCTGGGCACCCACCTCGAGGGACAACCAGCCCTATTTCAGCATCGGCTCGAAGCGCGTCTTGTCGTTCGCCTTCCGAAAGGCGTCTTCGGCCGAGATGACGCCCGACCGGACGAGGTCCGCCAGGCCGTCGTCCATGGATTGCATGCCTTCCTTCTTCCCGGACTGGATGATGGACACCAGCATGGAAACGTTGCCCTCCCGGATGACGTTGGGCAGCCCGCTGGTGCGGATGAGGACCTCGGTCACCACCACGCGCCCCGGCCGGTCTCTTCTGCGGAGCAGGAGCTGGCTTACCACGCCGGTGAGGCTCTCGGCGATTATTATGCGGACCTGGTCCTGTTGATCCGCCGGAAAGACGTCGATGATGCGGTCGATGGTCTTGGTGGCGCTGTTGGTATGCAGGGTCCCGAACACCAGGGTTCCCATCTCGGCGGCGGTGATGGCCAGATGGATGGTCTCCAGATCGCGCATCTCGCCCACGAGTATCACGTCCGGATCCAGCCGGATCGCGGCCCGCAGTGCGGCGGCGAAGCTGTCCGTGTGGGTGCCGATCTCCCTCTGGGTGAATATGGACTTCTTCGACTCGTGAACGAACTCGATCGGATCCTCGATGGTCACGATGTGTTTGGCGTAGGTCGAGTTGATCTTGTCCAGGATGGCGGCCAGGGTCGTCGATTTTCCTGATCCGGTGGGCCCGGTGACCAGCACCAGGCCGCTGGAGAAGTGGGCAAAGCGCTCCACAGCCGGGGGGAGGCCGAGAGTCTCGATCGGCTCGATCTCATCGGGGATGATCCGGAAAACGGCTGCCAGTCCGCTTTTCTCCCGGAAGTAGTTCGACCGGAAGCGGGCGACCCCTTCCAGGCCGTAGGCGAAGTCGATGTCCCAGGTTCGCTGGTACTCGTCCCATTGATCCTGCTCGACCAGCTCGCGAAGCAGATCACCCACCTGCTGGTTCGAGAGGACGGGTACTCCATCGATCGGTTCCAGCGCCCCGTGCAGGCGCATGCGGGGAACCTGACCCGCGGCGATGTGGAGGTCGGAGCCGCCCTTCTCCTTCAGGATTCGAAACATACTGTCTAGGAAGGCCATGAGTTCCCCAAGACCAAGCGGTTTCTTCCAACTCTTCTATCTGAATCGCTCGGGTTTCTCCGCGTGCCGGCGGGCTTCCTCCTTCGTGATGACCCTCTGGTTCACGTACTCGTCCAGCGAGTCGTCCAGCAGGCGCATGCCGGAGGTTTTGCCCACCTGCATGAGACTCGGGATCTGATAGGTTTTCTCCTCGCGTATCAGGTTGCTGATCGCCGGGGTGACCACCAGGATCTCCATCACCGGGACGCGTCGCTTTCCATCCGCCGTAGGAACCAGCCTCTGGCTTATGATGCCGCGCAGGCTTTCGGACACCATGGACAGGATCTGGGGAGCTTCCTCCGGGGGAAACGTGTTCAGGATGCGGTTTATCGTCCGCACGGCATTGTTGGTATGCAGGGTTCCGTACACCAGGTGCCCGGTCTCGGCAGCGGTGATGGCCAGCGAGGTGGTCTCCCGGTCTCTCAACTCTCCGATGACGATGATGTCCGGATCCTCGCGCAGCGCCGCCCGCAGCGCCCGCTCGAAGGTCATGGTGTGATCGATCACCTGTCGCTGGCGCACCAGGCAGCGCTTGCTCGGATGAACGAACTCGATCGGATCCTCGACGGTGATGATGTGCTGCTCGCGCTCGCTGTTGATCGTGTCCAGGAGGCCGGCCAGCGTCGTGCTCTTGCCGCATCCGGCCGGGCCGGTGAACAGGACCAGCCCTTGATGGTAGGTGGTGAACCTGGCGATCTCCCGGGGCAGGCCCAGCGAGTCGATCGTGGGGATGTCGATGGGAATGATGCGAAACACCCCGTCGACGCCGCCGCGCTGCTGACGGCAGTAAGTCGCGCGCACCCGCAGGACGCCGGGAATCTCGTAGGCGAAGCCGAGGTCGCCGCACTCGAGAAACCGCTCGCGCTGCTCCCCGGTCAGGATCTCCAGGAGATCCCGCTCGGCGTCCTCGGTCGTGTACGCCGGGGTGCTTCCGGCCACCAGCCGGCCGTTCAATCGCATGAGCAGGGGATGGCCCACATGCACGTGCAGGTCGCTGGCGCCGTAGCGCGCGGCGGCGATCAGGGCCTGCTCGATCTTCCTGGGCGACGCGGCCGGCACGGCCACTTTCTCCAGAGCGATCCTGCCGATGGCGGCCCCGGACTTCGCTTGGAGCTTTTCCTCGTGCTGACGTTGAAAGTCGAGCACCTGCTTCACCTGCGCCTGTTCCATCGAGCCCAGCTCGACCAGGATGTCTCCCACTCGCTTGGTGTTTCCGTAGCGGCCGTGAACTTCCACCGCTTGCCGGAGTTGATCCTGGGTGATGAGCTTCAGGTGGAGAGCGATCCGACCGAAGAGTCCGCCGTGCTCGGTCTGCATACGAAGACAATGGTGGACGGCTCGAGAAAAGTCAACCTGGAATAAGTCGGAATAAGTCGGTCCGGGGTTGACAAAGGCCCCCTGGAGGCCCATAGGATGGGGCAGGGAGGCACGCATGAGCCAGGATCAGACCGCCGGGTCGAAAGAGAGCGATGTTGTCCAGATGACGGTCGCCGGCATTACCCTGGACCCGACCAACAACATGCCGATCATCATCCTGAAGGACATCGCCAACCAGATCGCCATTCCCATCTGGATCGGCCTGGTGGAGGCCTCGGCGATCGCCACCGAACTCGAGGGGATCCAGCTCGGTCGGCCCATGACCCACGACCTGCTCAAGAGCGTGTTGGAGACCATGGGGGGCCAGCTCTCCCGGATCGTGGTCAACGACCTGCGCGACAACACGTTTTACGCCTCATTGTTCATCGAGCGCGGGGACGAAGTGCTGGAGGTCGATTCCAGGCCCTCGGACGCCATCGCCCTGGCTCTGCGGACCAGGTCCGACGTGTTCGTGGCCCGCAAGGTGATCGAGAACTCCCAGCAACTCGACCTGGCGGCCCTGCAAGAGGTGCTCGGCAAGGACCCGGACGCGAGCGCCGACGAGGACCAGAAAGGGCAGAAGAGCGAGAAGGACCGCTGGACGGAGATCCTCGAGAACCTCAAGCCGGAAGATTTCGGCAAGTACAAGATGTGAAAAGACCCGCCAGGCCCGCCCGATGGCCTCCTTGCTGCGTAAAATCCTGGTCTACTGGCTTCCGCTGCTGCTCTATGTCGGTTTGATCATCCTGGTCTCGTCACTGTCCCGGTTGCCGTTCTCGCTGCCCCGCTGGAGCCACCTGGACAAGCTGTTGCACATGCTCGAGTACGCCGTGCTCGCCGTCCTGGTAACCCGGGCGTTCCTGTCGGTCCGGCACCCCTCGAGGCTGTGGGCCGTCGGTCTGGTGTCCATCGGGTGCGTGGTGGCTTTCGGCGTGTTGGACGAGTTGCTCCAGGGCCTGGTCCCCGGCCGCAACAGCGATGCGATGGACCTGGTCGCCGACGGAGTGGGCGGTCTGTTGGGCAGCCTTGTCTACCTGCTGGTCAAGCGGCGCGCCGCTCGTCGCGAACGAGTACGGTCTCGACAACCCTGCGGTCGCGAGGCTGACGCGGCCTGAAGGTCTCGTGGGTGATGACGATGGTCGTGGTCAAGGCCGCGAACGCGATGGCCAATGTCGGGAGCCCGATCAAGGTCATCACCATGCACGCGAAGATGTAGTAGTCGCGACGCGAAAGGAATTCGAGCCGCTGCCAGAAGCGTGTGAATGCCGTGTCAGCCCGGGGTTGGTCGTGGTCCGAGGTCCATGCCAGGGCGTAGTGCGATCCCGCCCCGATCTGCCGAAGCTGCCAGTAGAGGCGGACGGAAAGGGCGACAAGCATGACCACGGTCACGAGCATGAGACGGAACCACAGGGGATTGCCCGTGACAACCGTTGTGCCGTAACCCAGGCCCAGGAAAAAGACCAAGCGACCGGTGTCGTCCACGATCGTGTCGAACCACTCGCCGAACTTGCTGGTCTGGAATTTCAGGCGAGCGAGCTCGCCGTCGGTGCCGTCCAGCATCGATGCGAGCTGCCACAGAACCGCGCCTGCCGCGAGCATCCAGGCGCTCTCCGGAGAGGCCAGAGCGGCCGCGAGACAGGCGCCCAGGCTCACCAGCAGGGTGACGAAGGTGATGTGGTTCGGCCTGACCCCCGTGTTCATCAGCAGACGGGTCAAGAACAGGCTGAAGTGGCGATTGAGGTTGCGGGCGATGACGCCGTCCACCTCGGGTTTGCGCAGCGAGTTGAGCAGCAGGCGGTTGGCCTTGCGTCGAGCCGCCGCGTCCCGCAGGTCGTGCCAGTAGCACCCCTGCACGTCCGCGATGCGAGCGCGGCCGGCCGCCGCCAAGTGGGCGAACGCCCGCTGTAGCTCCACAGGCGAGTCGGTGTTGCGAAGTTCCTCGAGCGCGTCGAACAGCTCGACGTCGCAGCTCGCCAGCCCGGTCCAGGTCGCGTCTCGCTCGGCGGCCAGCGTCACGCCTTCGAGGTGCTCCTCCTGCAGCCGGTCGAGGATGTCCGGGGCGAATACGCGATCTCCCGAAACCAGGAGGAAGTCGCCCTGGAGCAGAAAACGCGCTGCCAAGATCGCCTCCCCCTCGGTCTTCGCGTCAGGCGTGGCTACCCAGACGATGTCAAGGCCGCGGAGCTTGGGGTCGTCGGCCAAGGCGGTCCGGATCGCGGCGTCGTGCCGGCCGGTGATCACGAAAAAGCGGCGCACGCCCTTGCGCTGAAGCGTCAGCAGGACGCGCTTGAGATTGGGAATTCCGCCCGTGCGCAGCAGAGCCAGCGGCGAGTCGCCGTCATCGTGGTGGGCCAGTACCAGGGCTTGGCGGATTCGATTGAAGGCCATGGGAATGATATTCTCCGTGCTAGCGTTGCGGTTCGCGTTCGTCAGGAATCATTCTTGCGGCGATGAATGCAATAATTGCGCCAGAACCCACCAGAGATCACCGCGGTCCTCTGGCAATTGAATTCCATAGCGAAACACCGAATGAAAACGAGATATTGCGGTCAGATCAGGCGGATGGTGGCGCATCATTCAACCTCCACGAGGTATGTCGGAGACTCATACCCGGATCGTGGTTGTAGGTCACAGTGTGACAATAAACTACACCGTGAAGTACTGCCTCCAGCATTACAGGGGATGCGATTTTGGGACAGAAATTGGCCCGCCTCTTGCAAAAAAGAGCCGGCCATGAGCAGATCGGCAAGAGGTATCGCGTATGGCCACCTTGAAGGGCGAAGGTCCATGACGGTCGCTGGCAGGCTCCGGGGCTCATTGGGAGCGCTTCTGGCGGTGATCATGCTCGTGCTCCTGGGGCCGGGGCGGAGTATGGCAGACGACAACGGCGGCGAGACCACGCAAAGCAACGGCTTCACTAAAGACCACGACCCCGAGGAGGACGAGGACGCATTGTCCCGCCAGATACTGCGATACTCGATGTTCGGCGTCACACCGGTCATTCTCGCGATCCTCGGTACGAAAGCGTGGAAGTGGGGCTCCACAATGTCGTTCCGGGCCGGGACGGACGGTTGGTTCGAGCCCGACTGCGGGGGCATGGACAAGCTCTCCCACGTCTATGCCATCTACACGACCACACGCATTTCGCGATACATGTTCCGCTACACCGAGCAGGACGAGGACCGGGCACGGTTCTTCAGCGTCCTGTTTGGCGCCGCGGTGGGGCTGGGTATCGAAATCGGGGACGGCTTCTCGCAGTCGTATGGGTTCTCGGCCTCGGACATGGTGGCCAACTTCGCGGGTACCATTCTCGCGTTCTTGCAGGACGAGTTTCCGGAGCTCGACGAGGTGATCAGCGTGGGCCTCTGGTGGATTCCGTCGAGCGGGTATCGCAGGGACATCCGGAAATCGTGGGCGGAGTTCTTCACCGACTACACCGGCCAGCAGTTTTTCCTGTACCTCAAGCTCAGTGGAATTCCCTGGGTGAAGGACACCCCCCTGAAATTCGTCCAGATCGACACAGGCTTCTACACCCGTGGCTACAAGCCCTACGACACAGGGTCGAGACGCCAGGCCGTCTTCGTAGGTCTGTCGTTGAACCTCGAGGCGGTCGCTGCAGAGATCTTCGGGAGCAACGAAGGGACTGACGTGTTCGGCGAGGTCCTCGAGTACGTGCATCCCCCGGTCGGCTACTTCCCGGAGAAACTCCAGTGGGTTCAAGATCATGGGCCCAGGTAGAAGCATGCTCATGAGCGGAGCCGCACACCATGGGCGCCCGGGCGCCCTCACGGCGATGGCGATCCTCCTGGCCGCGGCACTGCCGACCGGCTGCCGGACGGATCTCAGCAACGCGGATCTACGGGGAAAAGACCTCCATGGCCAGGACCTGCGCTGCACGATTCTCCGCGGCGTGGACCTGACCGGTGCGAATCTGGCCGGGGCAGACCTCAGCACGACCAAATGGCGAAAGCTCGTCCACACGGGCAAGCGCTGCAGGGCGGATCTCAGGAACGCACGCCTGCGCGGCGCAGACCTGCGCGGCGCGAACCTGACCGGAGCGAACCTTGCCGGGGCAGACCTCAGCGGCGCGAATCTCGAACGGGCGGTTCTCAGCGGCGCGGACCTGAGTGGGGCTGTCCTCGATGAGGCGAACCTCACGGCCGCGGATGTCAGCGGCGCCAAACTCCGCGGGGCAAGACTGAGAAAGGCGAACCTGCGCAGCGCGAATCTCGCGGCTTCCAACCTCGTCGAGGCCGTGTTCGAGAATGCGGACATGCAGGACGCAAACCTGAGTGGTGCAAGGCTCCACCAGGCAAGATTGGACGGCGCCAACCTGGCTGGAGCGGACCTGTCGTACGCGAACCTAAAGGCCGTGCACCTGCACAGGACGAAAATGGACACCAAGTGGAAGGACCTGATCGAGGTGAACCAGGTCAACGGGTTCGACACCATTATCTGGCTTGAATGATCGGAATGATCGGCCCGAGAGGCGCAATCTTTGGTCAAGCCCGGGCTTTCCGGGCCTCTCTGGCTCTCCGGAACCGTTCGCCCAGGATGACCAGGGCCGGCAGCAGCAGGATGGCCGCCGACAGGCTGGCCAACTCGCCGATGTCGGCCAGCAAGCCGAAGGAGACCAACGCCCTGTTGTCTGCGATGAGCAGCGAGGAGTACCCGATCAGGGTGGTCAGCGAGCACAGCGCGACCGTTCCGCCGGTGCCGGCGATCACCCTGCGCATGGATCCCGCCCCTTCGATACGATAGCGGTTGAGTATGTTGACCGTGTAGTCGATGCCGATCCCGAAGGTGATCGGCAAGCCGATGAAGTTGAGGAAGTTCAACTTCATGTCGATCATGGCGACCGGCCCGATGGTCCAGACCACGCCGAAGAACAGGGCCACGAAGGTTATCAGTACGTACTTGACCGAACGGTAAGCCAGCACGACCAACAACATGATCCCCAGAAGCGAGACGATGACCGCCCGGGGACCGTCGCGTTCGATGGCCTGGATCATGTCCGCGAAGATGGTGGGCGTCCCCGCCGATGTGATCTCCTCGCCGTCCGGCAGCCGGATCGAGCGGCTGGCATCGGAGATCTCGATCAAGAAATGTCCATCCCAGACCGACCGCCCGTGTCGCGGATAGAGGGCGATCGGGAGTCCGACCCGTCCGTTCTTCTCGGTGAACATCCGCGTCATGGCCAGGGGAAGGTCGTCTACGGTGACAGGTCGGACATTCTTCGGCGGGATGTACTTCTCGATTTCGGTCCGGTCCTCGTCGCTGAGCCAGCTCAGGGTGGACCTGGTCAGCAGGCGGCGGATCCTTTTCAAGACCTTGACCTTTTTTTTCTGATCGGAGGGCAGGTAGGTGTAGATGGAGCGGATATCTTGAAACATATCCTCATTCGGGCCGGTGCTGTTGTTGCGCTCGAGCTCCAGCATGACGAGCGGGACCTGTTCTGGCCTGTCGGCCAGGATGAACATCGGGTTCAGGCGCCGCGTGAATATCTTGTTCACTCTGCCGGATATCTCGTAGACCTGCTTGCCCTCGCGCTGGTTGCGCAGGTTCCTGAAATTGTACTCGAAGGGATCTTTCAGATAGGGGACCGCCACGGCGATGCAGACGGCCGCGAACAACCAACCCAGCCAGTTCAGGGGCACCCCGAAGCGGGATACGAACCGGGAATAGGGTTTGAACAGAAGGCCTTGGGGGACCAAGGGTTTTTTCTTCCGGAAGCGGGCCGGCCGGATACGCTCGAACAGCAGCAGGAAGGCTGGCTGGACCGTGAAGGCCGAAAGCCAGCAAAGGAGCATGCCCAGTCCGCCCATGTAGCCGAATCCATTGAATCCCCGGAACTTCGTTATGATCAGCGAGCCGTAAGCGATACTGGCTGCCAATGCAGCTATCGAAGTGGCCTTGGCTGTGTACTTCAGCGCGCTGCACAGCGCAGCGTGTAGTTCCACGCCTTGCCTGCGTTCCTCGACGTATCGCGCGAGTTGGATCAAGCCGAAATTGATACCGTTGCCCACAATTATGGCGGCCAGGAAAGCGGTCGACGTGTTGAGGTGCCCGACGATGAAGATCGAGATGCCGAAGGTCCAGGTTGTACCCATGACCAGCGGCAGTCCGATGGTCGGCAGCGAACGGATCTGCCGGAAGTACAACAGGACCACCAGTCCCACCAATGAAAGGCAGATGCTGGTAACCAGGACAAGGGAGTCGATGATGGCCTTCTGCTCGACAATCGCAGTGACCACCCCGCCCGAGAAGTGCACCTTGACCGTGGGCCCGAATCGCTCGCGACAGGCCTGCTCGATCACCCGGAGCGGATCATCCCCGTCGGGCAATGGTCCTCCGTTGCACACCTCTGCGGTAGTCAGCCTGACTTTACCGAGTAGGCGCTTGCCGAAGGCCACACCTGTGGACATGTGCGGCGGATAGAGAAGGATCGTCCACAGGCGTCCCTGCTCGGTATTGAAGTATCCATCGATGTATCGGTCGTAACTCGTGGTCTTCTTTTCATACTTCTCGCGAATGTCGGACAGGTCGAACTCCACCGGAACGAGCTCGTCCCCGTCGAAATCCATGCTCAGGACCGGGTTGTTCTTGATTCGCTCGTAGCGGATTTTCTCCTTGAGGCGCCGATGGATCTCCTGCAGGTCGTCGAGGTCGGCGTAGAGGTGCTTATGCTGTTCGAAAAACGCCTTTTCTGTGTTCAAGTGATACTTCAAGTAGACCACGTATTCTTCTGGGAATGCCTCGAATTTTTCCACCAGGGCGTCTACGAAGCGCCGATTTGCCTGGGGGTCGTCTCCCTCGACCGTCACGGCCATGTTGGACAGCCCGCCCATGCGCTCCTTGGCGCGGTTCAGGTCCCTGATCGACGGCTCGTCCTGGGGCAGCAACTCGGCGAAGTCGGTCTTGAGCTCGAACCGGGATGCCGACCAGGCCCCCAGGCCGGTCAGCAGCAAGCCGGCCAGCAGCACCCACGGATAGCGCCTTCGCAGGAAGGACGCGTAGCCGTCAGCGAGTTGGTCGAACCGGGAGCTCACCGTCGAACCCCTTCCGGACGATCGTCGGGCGCGGCCTCGAGGCGCCACGTCCGGTCGCTCAGCTCGTCCCGCCGGACCCCGCCGAAGCAGATCCAGCTACCGGCTCGTGCCGGCTCGGGAGCGCAGGCCATGCCGATAGGCGTGGTCGGACCGTCCGCCGGGCCGGCCGAACTCCAGCCCGAATCCGCGTCCAGGCGAGCGGACCAGGCCAGCCAGCCGGAACGCGTCTCGTCCGGCCCCTCGAGCACGACGAGTCGTCGAGAGGCGGCATCCGCGAGAGCGGCGTCGAAGGTCGGCGCCGGGACGCAGTCCTTCGGCGTCATGGAGTCGACGAAGCTCCAGCGGTCCTGTTCCAGATCCAGCAACCAGCGGCCAGTACGGCGCGGCTTGGGGATGCCGTCCCGGCCGAACAGGGCCAGACGGCCCCCGTCAAGCGCCACCAGAACAGCTCGTCCGGCCATTAGCGGTCCGCCGTCGGAGGCCAGGCGGATCCATTTCGGATCGTCCAGGTCGAGCGCCCACAGGTCATTGCGGTGGTTCAGGGGCTTCGATGCGGCGCCGCCGAACATCAACAGACGCCCGTGGCTTGTGGTCACGGCGTGCCAGGCGCGGGCCCCCGGGCCGCCCTTGACGAACTCCCTGCTCCACCCGGCCTCCTCGCTGTAGAACCACAGGTCGTTTTCGAAGCGGGTCTGCCCGAGCCCGTCGTGGCAGTAGCCGCCGATCAGGATCAGGCGCCGGCCATCAGGATCGAAGGCCAGTCCGGCTCCCGAGCGCGGCGATGGCCCTCCTTGGGCCGCGACCTCTTTCCAGTCGCCGGCTGCCGGCTCGAACGTCCAGAGGTCGTTCAGGCAGGTCTCCCGGTCGCGTCCTCCGAACATGAAGATCCGTCCCGAGACAGGGTCGACGGCCAGGCTGGCGTCGTGGCGGCCGGGCGGCGCGGTCCGGGTGTCGATCAGGGACCACGCGACCTCGGCGGTCTGGGGTTGACAGTCGCTGCATGCCGCCAGCAGGCAGAAGAACAGGAAGGTGAGGGGTATCGCGCGGGCCATTGCCACAGGTGTCACGGATTGACGTAGATGAAACGATACACACCGTCGCCGGTGATCCTGCGGTCGATGGATTCGTTCTTGATCCGGAGGTCGTAACTGCAGCCGATCCTGTAGTCCATGGGCTTGGAAAATCTCCGGACCAAGGTTCGGATGATCGCGTTGAGGTCCGCAGTGGGATCCTTGAACCCATTCAGGGCGGTCATGACCAGGGTGCCGGTCAGGTGGGTGTTCCCATCGACGGCGGCCAGGCGCACCCGGCGCGGGATCCGGTAGCCGTGCTCGGATTTCTCGTGACGGATGAAGCCATCGAAGTCGAACCGCACCCGGGCGGTCGCAATAATCTTTCCCTCCCGGCCATACACCATGGCCCATCCCCTGGTGCTCCCCGCGTATTCGGGGGACGCCTGGAGTTCGGACAGCATGATCGTGAAGTCCTCGTCGACCTTCTTGAACCGGAACCATCGCCTGGCCTGCTTGTGGGGCGCCACGGTGGAGGCCGAGTGCTCGACCATGCCGGGCGCGTCGATCGCCAGCTTTTCGCCCGCGCGCACCACCGTCCCGGTCACCCGCGAGCGGGCGCTCGGATACACCTTGAAGTAGTACCCTTCCTGGCCGAACTTCAACTTCCCCCCGCCGGGCTTGTAGGACGGCGCCAGGTTGTCGAACCGCAGGTCCATCTCGAGCTTCTCGCACCTGACGGTCACGTCCAGTCCGTCGAGGTCGCCCTGGACGCGGGCCTTGCCGAAGTCGAGCGCGAACCCCTTCCGGCTCCAGCTCCACTCGTCCGAGTCGAGCTCCGCCTTGCACCTGGTCTTCTTTCCGCCGGGCTCATTGAGCTTCGCCCTGAAGACGCCCTTGTGGTCGCCGAATCCGATGTTGGAGATGATGAAGTCGACGGCGATGTAGCGTCCGTCCCTGGTCCAGGCGTTGAAGTTCCACACCTCCTTGTACCATTCCGCGTCGCTCAGGTGGGGTCTGAAATCGGCCACTGATACCTGCTTTTCGGGGCCGAAGGAGGAGATGCTTCCATCGGCCAGGCTCGCGCCGGAGGGGAATATCCACAACAATGTCGCGCACAACCAGCAAGTGCTTGCGGCTCGTCTCATCGGTGCTTCTCCTGCCACGTTTCGACGCGCCCGTCCATCGGAGCTTCACTCGGCTGCGGCCCGTCCGGATGCAAGGCGCGACGCAAGCCAGCTTTCGGCGTGTCCGTACATGTCGGGCGTGTCTACGTCTTGCCAGAAGGCGTCGCCGATGTCCACCACCCGGGCCAGCCCGGCCGCCGCCATGTCGCGCACCCCGTCGGACAGGCTGCAGTTGCCGTCCTGCCTTTCCGCGGCCGACTGGAGGTGTTCGAAAACGGTGTCCGGGCAGGTGAACAGGCCGGTGTCGACCGCGTCGAAGTCGGTAAGGCCCTTGTCGATGTCGACGATGCGTCCGTCCTCGGTGCGCACCTTGGTGGCGTCGTCCATGTCGAAGATCGCGTCCAGCTTGCGATCCACCGCCAGGTACAGGCAATCCGCGTCCCTCGATCCAGCGGCCAGAGTGGCGACCATTTCGGGCGGGAAGAGGTGGTCGGACATGGACAGGTAGAACCGGCCCTCGACGTGTCCCCTGGCCTTGAGGAGCGATATACCGTTTGCGAGCATGTAGTCCTGGTTGTCGATCAGGTGAAGCCTCGCACCCTCGGGCAGCGCCCCCCGCAAGCCGGGGACCAGTTCGTCCTTCTCGAAGCCGACCACCACGTGGAACTCGGCAACCCGGTTTTCCGCCAGTGCCTGCATGACGTAGGCGATCAGCGGCTGTCCGCGCAGCGGATAGAGCGGCTTGAGGTAGTCGCGTTCGTCCTTCCTCAGACGGCTCCCCAGACCTGCGGCAAGGATGACGGCTTGCTGGATCGAAGGCTGCATGAGTCCGCCCGTTCTCCCGTTCTGGCTCGCGTCGACCGAGTAAAGCAAACTCCGTGCCATGGCTCAACCCATTTGAGACTATTCGCTGTCCGCGTCCCGATCTACACGCATCGAGAAAAGCTCGTCCAGGGTGACCGCCTTCAGTCCGCGGCGGGCGAGCACGTCGAGGATTTCCGGCAGGGCCGCAACCGTGTTCCGTCGGTGTCCGGGGCCGAGGCTGGAACCCGGGCTGCGCCCGTCGTGCAACAGCACGATATCGCCCGGGCCGACCAGGCTGGAGAACCGCTCGACGATCCGGACCGGCGTCTCGGCCCGGCTGTCGAGGGTGCTGAAACTCCAGTGGTAGGGGACGAGCCCATACCGGCGCAGTTCGACAGCGCGGATGCGCCCCGAGTCGCCGAAAGGGAACCGCAGGGCCCCGGGACGGCGACCAAGTACCCGCTCGTGAACCTCCCGGGCGCGCTCCATATCGTCGAGGAAGAAGCGGCGGTCGCGGGTGAGCCCGCGGTGGTGGCTGAACAGATGCGTGCCCACCTGGTGCCGGGAAGCCACCTCTCGAGCCAACTCGGGGTGTTCAGCCACGTTCATGCCGGTGAAGAAGAAAGTCGCGCGAGCCCCGGCCCGTTCCAGGTGGTCCAGGATACCCGGCGTCCACCTCGGATCCGGCCCGTCGTCGAAGGTGAGGGCTACCCTTGGCAGACCGCGAGGGCCGTGTCCGATGGCACCGCCCCTGAGAAGCCGGGTTTCCACAGCGAGCCGGACGCCGTTGGCCAGAGCCCAGAGCCTCGGCGAGAACCGGCCGAGCCATGTCGCGGGTTCGACTACGAGCGTCATCGAGCTAGAGGTATTTGAGTTACAATCCCTTGTCAACTTCACAGGACCTCCCTGCCTCCCGCTCTCGTGACATGGCCAAGGCGCCCGGGAACTTCGTTGAACCGGAGCTCGACTCCGTGTTATGGATGCTGCGGACAGGTCGGAGGAACGGATCGGACAGTGGTGCAGACTGCCAACAGCAGTTCCACAACCGGATCACGCATCACGACCCTGGCCGCCGGGCACGTCACGCACGATCGGCTTGATGGAAGGATGGAGCCCGGCGGATGCGCCTATTACGCTGCTCGCACATTCCAGGCCCTGGGGGCCAGCTCCAGGCTGGTCACGGTTGTCGGCGAGGATTTTCGTTGCGACGACGCCATCGCGGGACTCGATACCAGGGTGGCGCGAGCCGGCCGCACCAGGGTGGCACCACTTTTTTTCGGATGGGCGAGGCCCACGAGCGAGCCGCGGAGATCCCATAGTCCCCCTCCCCGAGAAGACAAGAACACGAAAGTGTGTTGTCAGTTCACAGTGTCATTAAAAAGAAGCACCAGGTTCCCCCCGACCAGCACCTCGACACGATAAAAACTCGCCCACAGAGCACACCTTTGTCGAGCTTTCGCCATGCGTTTGATCTGGCACGCGTCTTGCGACTTGCGAGAGTAAGCAGAGCAAGCAAGGCGAGCAAGGCGGAAGAAGTGCTCGAAAACGAAGGAGTAGAACTCTCCCGTGAACGACCACGAGAGGTTTGCTCTCATGAAGAAGACGGAACGACAGACCGATGTCTATGATGACTTCTACGCATGTTTCAGGGACCTCCGATGGCGCTTCCGCTTCGATGTCCGGTACCGCTGCCGTCGGCTGCCCGAGGTGTTCAGAAAACTGGAACTGGATGTCGACGGCGCTTGCGTGCTGGACGTCGGATTCGGCAGAGGGAAACTGCTTGCCATGTTCCCGCGATCCTGCTCGCTCACCGGCGCCGAGATATCGCGATCTGCCGTGGAGGCCGCCAGGTGCGACCCGGTCTTCGCCGGCCGCGACGCGACTTTCGTTCGGGTCAGCGAGGACGATCCGGAAGACCTCCCTGCCGGGCCGTTCGATGTCATCCTGTCTTCACACACCCTGGAACACGTGCCCGACGACACCGCTACGCTCGCTGTCGTGCACAGGCGCCTGAAATCGAATGGTCTGTTCGTACTGTTCGTGCCCATCGAGGAGCCTGACTACAATCCCGATCACATGCGGAACTATTCGCCGAAATCCATCACCGGGCTCGTCGTCGATGCGGGCTTCGATGTGATGTACGCCGAGGGCAGCATGCACATAAACGGCCATGTCTGGAAGCTGATCACAATCCCGAGCCGCCGGCGCTGGCCCGTGCTCAAGCCCCTCGTGGACGCCTTCAGGCTCGGCACCCTGTCGCTGGTCTCCTACGAGGCCCAGCTCCGAATCGACAGGATGCTCGAGCAGCTTGGGTTTGGTCCCCGACAATACCTGCTCATCTGCCGCAAGGCCGGTGTCCCGGTCTAGAGCCCGAGATCCGAGAAGTTGCCTTTGTCGCCCCGGGTATTTGCGTTGTGCTGGGGCTCGACTCGGTGGTATAGATTTTACGAACCGACGGGAGGAATGGCTCGGACCGCAAGGAGGAGCTGTGGGCTTGCTGACGGCCAGGAGAGCGCCCGGCAGAGCGAAGGTGTTCCAGATTGGTTTCAACCGGTGCGGCACGACCTCGATAGTCTATTTCTTCCGGAAGAACGGCTACTCGGCGGTACACAGGAGGGACGGCAGGTTCAGCTGGGCGGGCACGCTTGCCGCGGGAATCGAGCTCGCGCGCAGGGAGGGGAAGCCCCTGCTTACCTACGCGGGCGTGTTCGACGTCTACACGGACATGGAGTGTAGAAACTTGCCCGTGGTCATGTCCCGGCGCTTTCCTTCCCGGATCTTCAGGAAGTTGTTCGAGAAACTGGATCCCGAGAAGGATCTCGCTCCCATCTACGCGTACAAGTACTTCAAGGAACTGGACCAGCAGTATCCCGACAGCAAGTTCATTCTCAACACCAGGAATGTCGACAACTGGGTCGGCAGCCGGCTCCGGTTTCAAAATAGAAAATATCGCTCCTGTATTCACGGGGACGATTACCACGAGGACGAGGCGGAGTTGGTGGCTTGCTGGAAGAGTGATTGGCACGATCAACACCGGGACGTGAAGGAGTACTTCCGGGATCGCCCATCCGACCTGCTGGTGTTCGACATCGAAAAGGACGATCCGGCAAAGCTGGTGGAGTTCTTCGTATCCTACCGCCTGGACAAGAGACATTGGATCAGGACCAACGCCAGCCGCTAGCCGGAGCGGACCTGTCGTACGCGAACCTCAAGGCCGCGCATCTGGCTCGTCGGGACCGGAGGGTGGTGACCGGGGCGCGACCGTGCCCTTGGGCATCGACACCCGGGGAGCGGTGCCGTCATACGTGAACGCATGGCTGAGGCACAGCCGTATCTCTCGTCCCTCGACGTAGGCACGCTCCTCGTGATCGCGTAGTTTCAAAGACACCACCGGAGACCCCGTCTGGAAGACGAGGAGCCGGGACTTGGTGTGTATCCCGTACTCCTTCCTGATACCGGAGACGTTGACGAACAGGATCCCGTTCAACTCCGTAACGAGGTTCTCGCTGCGGACGACATGCGCCGGGGCCGGGGTATGGCCCGACAGCCAGATGTCGACCCTGTGCTCCCTGAGCACGTCGGCGAACCTGCTCGACCCGAGCACCTTGCTCCTGTAGAGCCAGTGTGCGAAAAGCCTGCTCTGCGCCAGGTAGGCGTGGGTGACGGTGATGATGTTCTTGTCCTGGTTCTCGATTACCAGTTCCCTCCACCACCGAAAGGCGGAGTCCGATATCTCCGTGGGGGAGCTGTTCACCTCATCGGACAGAAAGATCAGCAGCAGGTTGCCGACGCTCACGGAGTAGTACAACGGCTTGCGTATGTACTTGAAGTAGAGGGCGAAGTTCCTCGCATCGTGGTTGCCCGCGATCTCGAACCAGTACGGAATACGAGCCTTGCTTCTCGTTGCCAGAAACCATTCGTAGTCGTCGGAGCATTCATGCCTCTGGACGATATCCCCCGCCACTATCGCCATGTCGATCGGAGGCAGGTTGTCCCTGACATCCGCGATCGCCAGCTCATAGTGTTGCCGCTCCGATGTGTTCCTCGGCTGGATGTCGGAATGCGCCCACACGATGAAATGTCGTGCTCCATCCGGCGTGCTCGTGATGGTCTGCGCACCGGCGGCTCCGGGCTGGCCGACGAACAGAGAGACGAAAATTAGGCCGAGAGAGGAGGGTCCGTATCGGGTATTGGCGAGCTTGGGCATCTGAGAAGTCTTTCGTCAGAACAGACGTTCGTGGCGTGCCGCGTCTTCTTCGATCTCCAGGTCGTTCCAGTAGGTGTCTGTCTGGCGGCGTCGCAGCCGGAGCTTGTCGCTGCCCAGCATCCGCCGCAGCAGCCCCGTCGGCGTGAGCACGAGGTAGTAGACCAGGGCGAGCAGCACCCTCCCTACGATGTTGCCCATCACGAAGGCGATCCCCATCCATAACCAGTATCCGGGCAGGCCGACGACCGTTCCCGTCAGGGCAGGCAAGCCGAGCACGCCGGCCGCGATGTACAGTCCGATCGCCGCGTCGCTCCGCTCGGCCCAGAACTGGAACAGCAGCCCGATCAGGCCCAGACCGATGATGGCCGCCAGGCCGAACTTCCTCAGGCCCCAGGCATCCGGGCGCCAGTTGATATCGACGATCGACATCCCGACTCCTAACTTCTGCCTAAAACAGCGTGTAAATAAATGGAGCGGCGCTGGTTCCTCCGAAGATCATCAGCGCGGCGAGCAGGAGCAGCACGACGACGATAGGCGTCATCCAGTACGCCTTGCGGTGCTTCAGGAATGCCAGGTATTCACTGAAGATGCTCTTGCGCTTGGCCATGGCCGGGACTCCCGTGTCAATCGAGTTTGAAACGCTCGCGGTGTTCCGCAGCGCCGCGCATCTCGGGCTGCTCTTCCTTCAGGCAGAGGTGGTTTCCGAGCACCAGCGCGTCCATGTCGGTGAACATGAAACACCGGTACGCGTCCTCCGGCGAGCACACGATCGGCTCGCCCCGGATGTTGAAAGACGTGTTCACGATGACTCCATAGCCCGTCCGCCGGCGGAAGGCCTCGATCACCTTGTGATAGCGCGGAGCGGTATGCTCGCAGACCGTCTGGATCCGCGCCGAGTTGTCCACGTGGGTTATCGCCGGGATATCGGAACGCATGGTATTGAGCCTCTCCATGCCCTTGCGCCGGCGTTCATCGTCGCTGAGTTCTCGGAGCCGGCTTTCGGCTACCTGGGCCACCAGAAGCATGTACGGGCTCGGTTCTCCCAGTTCGAAGTATTCGCTGGCCTTCTCCTCGAGGCAGCTCGGAGCGAATGGCCTGAACGACTCGCGAAACTTGATCTTCAGGTTCATCACGGTCTGGGTCTCGGGGCTGCGCGCGTCGCCGAGGATGCTGCGGTTGCCCAGCGCCCGCGGCCCGAACTCCATCCGGCCGTGGAAATGGCCCACTACCTTGCCCTGATCGAGCATCCCGGCGATCCTCCCGGCGAGCTCGGACTCATCTTCGACTAACGTGTACTTCGCGCTGACCGAATCCAGGTAGGAGGTGATCTGCTCGTGCGTGAAGTCGGGTCCCAGATACGAGCCCCGCTGGCCGTCCGGCGTCTCGGGCACGCGCGGCTTGTCCATGATGTGGTGCCAGGCGAACAGGGCCGCCCCGAGGGCTCCGCCCGCGTCTCCGGCAGCCGGCTGGATCCAGATCCGCTCGAACGGGCTCTCCCGCAGCAGCAGTCCGTTGCTCACGCAGTTGAGCGCCACACCACCGGCGAGACACAGGTTGTCGAGACCGGTCTGCTCGTGGACGTGCATGGCGATACGGAGCATGACCATGTCGGTCACTCTCTGCAGGCTTGCGGCGAGGTCCATCTCCCGCCTGGTCAACTCGCTCTCCGGTTTGCGCGGTGGCCCGCCGAAAAGCCTGTGGAACCGCCTGTTTGTCATCGTGAGCCCTTGACAATAGTTGAAATACCTCTGGTCGAGCCAGAACGAGCCGTCCTCCTTCAGATCGATCAGCTTTTCGAGGATCAGGTCGACGTACTTCGGCTCTCCGTAGGGGGCCAGCCCCATGACCTTGTACTCGCCGGAATTCACTCTGAAACCGGTGTAGTAGGTAAACGCGCTGTATAACAGCCCCAGGGAGTGGGGAAAGCGGATGTCCTTCCTGATCTCCACCCGATTCCCACGGCCGACGCCCCACGTGGTGGTCGACCACTCGCCAACGCCGTCCACGGTGATGATCGCCGACTCCTCGAAGGGAGATGGGAAGAAGGCGCTCGCCGCGTGCGATTTGTGGTGGGTGGCAAAGTAGATCGGCCCCTCGTGTGCGTCGTGCAGCCCCCGGTCGATCTCCCGCGGCAGGAAGAGCTTCTGGCGCAGCCAGAGCGGGATCGCTGTCATGAACGAGCGTAATCCCAGGGGCGAGAACGCCATGTACGTCTCGAGGATGCGCTCGAACTTGAGCAGCGGTTTCTCATAGAACACGACCGCGTCGAGCTGGTCGGGCGTCAGCCCGCTCTGGGCGAGGCAATAGTCGATGGCCTGTCCGGGAAAACGGTGGTCGTGCTTGACGCGGGAGAAGCGCTCCTCCTGGGCGGCGGCGGCGACCTTCCCATCGACGACGAGGGCGGCGGCGCTGTCGTGGTAGAACGCGGATATTCCCAGGATCGCAGTCATGTCGAGATACTACTCGAGCGACCGGGGCGGCACAAGAAAAAGCCGCAGAGGACCAGGACCGGGGCGATTCGGTCCAGTGGTGACCTGGAAGAATACCGGCGCTTTCATTAGCAACAGGAGGGTGGTATTGTCCGTCCGGCTCGATCTGGCCCGGAACTTGCTGGCCGTATTACGGGTCCGGCTCGTCGGCGGAGCACCGACAAGGTGAATTTGACGACAGGTGGGATTATGGTTTACGTAGGAGCATGATGCAACTGGGATTCGAGAATCGCGAGACGCTGGCCCTGATTCCTGCCCGCGCAGGCTCAAAGGGAATTCCGCACAAGAACATCGCTTCGTTTCGGGGCAAGCCGTTGCTGGCCCACAGCGTTCTTCAAGCCAGACAGTCCCGCTGGGTGGACCGGGTGATCGTCAGTACGGATAGCCGGCGTTATGCCGCGATAGCACGCGAGTACGGAGCCGAGACGCCGTTCTTGCGCCCACCCGAGTTCGCGGGAGACCTCTCGACCGACCTGGCTGTCTTCAGACATGCTCTCGAATGGCTTGGGGAACACGATGCCTATGTCCCGGAAATATGCGTCCACCTGCGACCCACCTGTCCAACCCGGCGCGTCGAAGATATCGACCAGGCGATTGAGTTGCTATGCAGCGATCCAGGCTTCGACTCGGTAAGAACGCTGGTGCGAGCGCCCGAGACTCCATTCAAGATGTGGTTCATGGGCCAGGACGGCGAACTGAAGCCGGTGGTCGGATCGAACATCGAGGAGCCTTACAACATGCCGCGGCAGGCCCTGCCCGAGGTCTTCTTGCAGAACGCAAACGTCGACGTGGTGTGGAGCCGGGTGATTCTCGAGCAGAACTCGATGACCGGGAATCGAATTCGCGGCATGGTCATGGCCGACTGCTGCGATATTGACGATGCCGCACAGTTCGAGCAAGCACTCGGGGATGCCCGAGAGCCGCTTTCAGGCAAGCGGTTCGTAGTGGATATCGACGGGGTCATCGCGACGTTGACCCCTCTGAACGACTACAGTCTGGCTCTTCCGATTTCGAACAACATCACACTGATCAACAACCTGTACGACCTGGGGAACACCATCATCCTCTTCACGGCTCGCGGCACTCTCACCGGGCAGGATTGGGAGGCGGTCACCCGGGAGCAGCTGGCGCAGTGGGGCGTGAAGTATCATGAGCTGTGCTTCGGTAAACCCGCGGCAGACTACTATATCGACGATCGGTTCATTCAAATCAATGAGTTGGAGAAACTCCTGGCTTATACGACTGGCACGAAAGGAAAATGATATGGCGTTTCCATACGACGATCTCGTTATCTTCGAGATGGCAAACAACCACCAAGGCAGCCTGGAGCACGGTCTGAAGATCATTGACGAGATGGCGAAGATCACGAAGAGATTCGGGGTTCGCGCTGCGGTCAAGCTCCAATACCGCGATCTGGACACATTCATACATCCAGACTTCGTGAGCCGCAAGGACGTCAAGCACATCCCTCGGTTCCTGGAGACGCGACTCCGGTGGGAGGAGTTTCAGACCCTCGTGCTGGCGACCCAGGAGCGGGGGATGCTCTCCATCGTGACCCCTTTTGATGAGAAATCGGTGGAGATCATTCAGAGCCATGGGGTCGACGTGATCAAGGTGGCGAGTTGTAGCTGCATGGACTGGCCGTTGCTCGAGGTCATCGCCAGGGCGGGCAAGCCGATCATCTGCTCGACCGGCGGCTGTGTACTTTCGGACATCGATCGTATCGTTACCTTTTTCGAACACCGCCACGTCAAAGAGCTCGCTCTGCTCCATTGCGTGGGCCTGTATCCAACCGGGAACAAGGACCAGCAACTCCACTTCATGACACGAATGATGGACCGCTACCCCAATTGTACGGTTGGCCACAGCGGCCATGAAGATCCCGACAACCTGCGAGTCGTCGGAGCCGCGGTTGCAATGGGGGCCGGGATATTCGAGCGCCACGTCGGCGTGCCGTCCGACACGATCAAACTCAATGCGTACTCGATGAACCCCGAGCAGGTCGAACGGTGGGTGGAGGAGATCGTCGCCTACCGGGAACTGATCGGTCCCCGGGGCAGCGACAAGCGGGTTGGCGAGGCCGAGGAACAGTCGCTACGCTCCCTGCTGCGAGGCGTCTTCGCCCGCAAGGCTATCGGTGATGGTGAAGCGATTGGACCGGACAAGGTCTTCTTCGCCATGCCCTGTCAGCCGGGCCAGACGACCACGAGGGAGTACCTGGAGACGATGGAGGCGTCACACGACTATGAGGCCGACGTACCGATCGAAGAGAATCGCGCCTACAACGCGATCGCTGTCATGCGGAGCGTGATTCACGAAGCCAAGGGCCTGCTCCGGGAGGCGCGGATCGCGATTGGCAGCGAGTACGAAATCGAGCTATCCCATCACTATGGCATGGAACGCTTCCGGAAAACCGGTGCGATCATCATCAGTTTCTTCAATCGAGAGTATTGCAAGAAACTCATCATCCTGCTGACGGGTCAGAGCCACCCGACCCATGCCCATGAAAAGAAGGAGGAGACCTTCCAGGTTCTCTACGGTGAGCTTGATCTGGTGCTTGACGGACAGCAGCAGTTGATGCGCCCCGGCGACATCCAGTTGGTACGCCGTGGGCAACTCCACTCTTTCGCCACACGGACCGGCTGTGTCTTCGAGGAGATATCAACGACCCACATCAAAGGAGACTCGATCTACGAGGACGACGAAATCAGCCGCCTTGATCCCATCGAGAGAAAGACGGTAATCGACGAATGGTGAGATGCCGGTAGATGGGCATGGGATTGCGCAAAGGCATCGCCGCGTTCGTCGGTGAATCGAACATGGCCTTCTTCCGGCACGCGCGCAACTACGTGTCGGCAAGCGCTGTCAGCGGTATCCTGGCCTTCCTGACCATCGCCGTCCTAACTCGACTCTTGTCTCCGGCCGAGTACGGTATCGTCGCCATCTTCCTCTCGATCGTATCGGTCTTCTCGATCCTGATCGAGCTCAACTTTCGCGGCGCGGTAAACCGGTACTACCTGGAACGAACAGACGATTTCCCGGATTTCCTCAGAACTTCGCTCTGCTTTATCGCGCTCTTCACCATCTCGTGCCTGGGATTGCTGGCGCTCCTCAGGACACCCCTGGCGCAGTTCTTCGGAATCGCCCCTGGCATCTTCTTGCTCGGGGTCGCATGCGCAGCCATGCGGATCCCCTGGAACCTCAACTGGAAGTTGTTGGTCGCGCAGCAGAGGTCCGGCCCCTACGCCAAACTGAGCGTCCTGCGCAACAGCCTGATATTCGCGGTCGGTGCCGTCTGGGTGCTCGTCCTGGCCCAGGGCGTCGGACCTTCCGATCTTGACAACCCGATCTGCGTGGCGCCTGGGACCTGGAGCGGCGCGGAAATAGACGCCGGCGATGGTCTGATCTGCGGGCGTCAGATGGGGGTGGTCTACGGCACCTTCTGCGTGGCGCTGGTGTTCGGCTCGTTGCTGGCGTTTCGGCTGGCGCGCATCGCGGCCCGGGGTCGTTTCCGCAGGAAACACCTGGTCTACGCTCTGGCGTTCGGAGTTCCCCTCATCCCGCACGCCCTGTCCGGATTCCTGCTCGTCTTTTTCGACCGGGTGATCGTGAACCAGCTCGAAAACGAGCAATCCGCCGGACTTTACTCCTTTGCCTACAACATCGGCATGGCCATGGCCATGGTGGTCACGGCCATGAACCAGGCCTGGCTGCCCATATTCACCGACGACCGGCGCGAGGGACGCTACGGCGCCATCGAGCGATTGGCGAGGTCCTACTCGCGCTACGTCTACGCCATCGCGCTCCTGTTGGTCCTCTTCGCGCGGGAGATCGCCATGGTGCTGGCCGACGAGCGCTACACCGGGGCCTTGCCGATCGTTCCCGTGATCGTCTTCAGCTACGTCGCGGTCTTTCTCTACACCATCTACGCCAACCATTCCTTCTACCTGCGGAAGACCTGGCTCATCTCGGCAGCGACGTTGATTGCAGCAGGGGCGAACGTGGGGCTCAACTACTGGCTGATCCCGAAATACGGCTACGAGGCGGCGGCCTGGACCACCCTCGGGTGTTACCTGTTGCTGTTCGTACTCCATTTTTTGACCGCGCGAGTGCTCCTGGCCGAGCGGGTAGTCCGCCTGAGGGTCCTTCTGCCGTGGTATTTTGTCGCGGCCTTCGTCGCTGCGGCATACGTCTTGCTGGAACGGGAGATACCCGGATACTGGACGACCGTGTTCTGTTTGAAGTTGCCCATCCTGTTGCTCATCGGAGGGTGGCTGTACTTGACGCGCCCCGGGAGAAGCAAGCCATGAAGACATCGAAATCAAATCGCTTCAGCGAAGTCCACGACGAGTTCATCCGCTTCGAAGAAGAGACCGGGCTGTGGGACCTCAGCGCCGGCGGAAAGCGATACTGGCATCAGGTGCGCTACAATGTGTTCGGCGAACTTGTGATGGCGCTCGGGCTCATGGGTCCACGCCAGGGCAGTTGGCTCGATAAGCCGCTGAGCAGTTGGCTCAAGCCAAGACCCGGTCACTTGCGACAAGCTCTGAGCCGCTACCGTTGGGGGGATCTCGAACGGGCCGACCTGCTGGTCTTCAACCACGCGCGTCACATGTGGAACGGCCGGGAATGGGTCTGCCCGTACACGCACCCACTGCTCGAAGGGCTGTCCAGGTCCCGCTGGACCATCGAGGACGGATACCGGGGGCAGCACTACCACCCCATGCGCGGCGACAGGCTCAAGTACCTGGAGTTCAACCTGGCGATCGCCTACGCTCGCGCCGCGCTGCGACTGGGAATCGGAGGCGTTCTCCTCGGCCGAACGGAGCGACGGAGAATACAGGACTGGACGAACGAGCTCGGGCGGAGGTTTGGCGGCTCTCCAACACCGGAGAAGATGCAGAAATTGGTCCGCATCGCCGTCTTGCGGATCGTGGGACTCGACGAGCTCTACGAGTGGCTGCTGGATCGAGTTCGGCCTCGCGCCATTTTGCAGGTCCTGCACTACAGCTATCGCACCCTCACCTTGACACCGGTGGCCAAGCGCCGGGGAATACCGGTCGTCGAATTGCAGCACGGACTCATCGGACCGGTCCACCTGGCCTACAACTTCGCGTCCGGACGACAGCCCGAATCGTTCCCCGACTACCTCTTGACCTTCGGCCGGTGGTGGCGGGAAATCACCCCGGGCTTGCCCTTGCCCCCCGAACGCACACCCGCGGTAGGGTTCGCCTGGCTGGACCAGCATCGGCGCAGAGCCGTCGATCGAAAAGCCGGAAGACCTCGGGTAGTCTTGTTCATCTCGCAGCGCAGCATCGGCGAGTCGCTCAGCCGCCTGGCCGCGGATGTCGCCAACCTGTTGAAAGGCAGTGACTTTCAGTTGCTCTACAGACTTCACAACGCCGAGATCAACGTCTGGCGGAAACAATATCCCTGGCTCTTGTCCGCACCTATCGAGGTGCTGGACAAGCCCACATTGATCTACGATGACCTCGCACGGGCGGACGCACAGGTGGGCGTCTACTCCACCGCCGTGTTCGAAGGTGTCGCTTTCGGTCTTCCCACCTTTATCGCCACCATACCGGGACACGAAGCATCACAGCCGCTGGTCGATTGCGGCGCGGCCGTGGCATTCGATCAGGCCGATGATCTCGTACGGAAGCTTCGGGAAGCCAGCCCACCGCCGCCGGAGATCCGGCACTCGATCTGGAGGCCGAACGCCAAGCAGAACTTCAGCGTATTTATCGAGAATCTTCTCGGTTGACAAGCACCAGCCTCCAGTGGCATAAACCACTCAGGAGCTTTCGATCATGGAGTATCCGCGGCTGGTATCCATTGAGACCACCAACCGTTGCAACGCCAAGTGCTACTTCTGCCCCAATAATGCACTTCGGCGCGACCGTGCGGTAATGGACGACGACCTTTTTGAGAAGATCATCAGAGATTGCATGGAGTTTGAACTTCCGGCCATCGAACCCTTTCTCCAGGGAGAACCCTTCGTCGATCCACGCATTTTTGACCGGCTGGAGCTCATCAATATGCTCCTTCCACGCACACGGCTACGACTATACTCCAATGGAGCCGCCCTCAGCCCCGAGAAGGCAGACCGGTTACGTGAGATGCGTATTGAGCATCTATATTTATCCATCAACACCATCGATCATCAACGCTACAAAGAAATAACGGGCCTTCCCTTCGAGCGGACACTCGAAAACCTGCGATACCTTACAGAAAGGAGGGGAGATGGCAAGGTAGCCAGTATGATTACAGTGCGGCTCACACTGATGAAGGAAACCACCCATGAGGAGAAAGCCCGGTTTTTCGCCCTTTGCCACAAACTAGGAGTCCGAGGCATGATGGTCGGTTTATTCAACTACAAGGGTGACATCCACAGCGACCTGCCGGTCCCACCGTATCCTTGCGCGCATATCAACAGGCTTGACGTTATGGTGGACGGTCGAACCACGCTGTGCTGTATGGATCAAGAGGGCGAATACGGCTGGGGATCCGTGCGGGAACGTTCTGTGCTTGAGGTTTTCAACGGACGGGAAGCCACCAGGGTCCGTGAGCTTCAACGCAGCGGCAAGCGCATGCAGTTCGAGCCCTGCGACCGTTGCAACCTGTTCTGGGCTGACTTCAGTCGAGTGCCTTTTCCCCGGCGCGCCATCTTCTGGGGACAATGGTTGTCCTATCACCTTCGATATCACCCACTTTTCTAGACATCCTCTTTTCAATGAAATCGAGGATCAATTTCCCGCGGTTTGTCCAGGTTGGAAACTTCCCTTCGGCTTGGGCCGTCGCAGCGACTCTTTTTGCCAACTTTTTGTCTTCGATTATTTCACGCAGCCTGCCGGCGGCTTTTTCCATCGAATCAACGGGATAAAGGAAGGCATTTTCGTGATGATGGAGAATCTCTGTGAGATAGGGAAGGTCGGGGGAGAATATTGGGATTCCGGTTGCTGCATAAATCATGAGCTTCATGGGAATGCCCGGCAACACCCTGTACAGGCTCAACGGTAGGCCAGAACCCGGATCTACTATGTCGGCGTTCCTGGGCACGACAGCGAGGACGTCAGCCGTATATAAGTATTTACGAACCTTCGAAGGCGGTTGGTTGGCAACAAAAATGATGTGTTCCAGGCCCATCTTTTTGGCTTTCTTTTTCCAAAATTCCTGCTGCTCCCTGTAGCCGCCGACAAACAACAGTGTTACCTCGGGTACCATCAAGGCAATCTCGAAAAGGAAGTCGACTCGGATGTAAGGATCGATATTTCCGAGGTGCAAAACAACTGGTCCGTGAGGTTTTAAGCCGCATAGTTCCAAGGCCTTGGCCTTATCCAGACAAGGCTGTACTTCCTTTTCCAGGTAGCCGCTGTAAGCAGTAAGAATAGCATCACGTTCGAATCCAATGGCATTCAGGTTGTCCGCACATCTTTTGGAGTGCGCTACCACTGCCAAAGCTTCATTCAACGGCAGATATCTGGTCAATCTCTGAAGCCAAGGACTTTCTTCCGCAAATCGCCGATATGTTTCAAAAACCCAAGGCCTGCCCATGAGATGTGCGAATGCGAGCGGTGGGAGATTTCTCGAATAGATGACATCCGACTTCCTCAGGATTGACACCCAGGGCGCCAGAAGATTATGGGAGATCTTTTCAGGACGAAATATTCTGGTCAGAGGTGCAATGGAGGGTATCCTGATCAGATTGAAAGACGGTTGGACGCCGTAGTATTCGCCCAAGGCTTTTCGGGAAAGATTCCCTTTCCAGAGCCGTGGAACCACGAGATCAATATCAGCCCCGGCTTCACCAAGTGCTGCGGCAGTCCTTACGACGTTGATGGTATTTGCTGCCTTGAAGGGGTAGTGCTCATCGTTGATCATGCAAATTCTTATAGTCATGACGGGTGCTGCCCGACCTGGTTCAGAAGTCGTAGTACTCGCTGCCCAGGTGGGTGATCAGGTTCTCGCCCATCAGGTAGCGCAGGGTGTTCTTGAGCTTGGTCTGCTGGATGAACAGGTCGTGCTCGGGGTACAGCCCCGGAGCGTGGATCGGGCTCTTGTAGAAGAAGCTCAGCCACTCCTGGATGCCACGGAGCCCGGCGCGCTTGGCCAGGTCGGACAGCAGGGCCAGGTCCAGGGCCACCGGGGCGGCCAGGATGCTGTCGCGGCACAGGAAGTTGATCTTGATCTGCATCGGGTAGCCCAGCCAGCCGAAGATGTCCAGGTTGTCCCAGCCCTCCTTGGCGTCGCCGCGCGGCGGGTAGTAGTTGATGCGGACCTTGTGGTAGAAGTCCTTGTACAGGTCGGGGTACAACTCGGGCTGCAGGATGTAGTCCAGCACGCCCAGCTTGCTGATTTCTTTGGTCTTGAACGACTCGGGGTCGTCGAGCACCTCGCCGTCGCGGTTGCCCAGGATGTTGGTCGAGAACCAGCCGGAAAGGCCCAGCATGCGGGCCTTGAGCCCCGGGGCTATGATGGTCTTCATCAGGGTCTGGCCGGTCTTGAAGTCCTTGCCGCTGATCGGGGTATTTGTTTTATCGGCCAGCTCCAGCATGGCCGGGATGTCCACGGTCAGGTTGGGGGCGCCGTTGGCGAAAGGCACGCCCTTCTTGAGGCAGGCGTAGGCGTAGACCATGGACGGGGCGATGTCGGGGTCGTTCTCGCGCAGGCCCTTCTCGAAGTTTTTCAGGTCCTTGTGGACCGGCTTGAGCTCCAGGTACGCCTCGGTCGAGGCGGCCCAGACCACCACCAGGCGGTCGCACTGGTTGGAGTCGGCGAAGCCGTCCAGGTCGCGCATGACCGCCTCGGTCTTGTCCATCAAGGTTTTTTCATCTTTGACGTTGGAGGTCTCGCCGCGCAGCTTCTTGACGTACCGTGGATCGAAGACCGCCGCCATGGGCTTGATGCGCTCCAGAAAGGGGCGCAGCTCGTCCAGGTGCTCCTTGGTGAGCACCCGGGCCACCTGTGCCGCCTGGTAACAGTCGTCGTGGAACACGTCCCAGCCGCCGAAGCATACGTCGTCCAGACCGGCCAGTGGCACGAAGTCCTTGATCAGCGGCGAGCGGCCGTCGGTGCGCTTGCCCAGCCGGACGGTGGCCATCTGGGTGACCGAGCCGATGGGCTTGGCAATGTCGCGCCGGACGGCCTCGACGCCCGCGATCAGGGTGGTCGAAACCGCGCCCAGCCCGACGGTCAGGACGCCCAGGCGGCCGGTGGCGGGGGCGATTTCTGTTTTCCTGGCTTGCTCGGTCATGTCCTTACTCCTTGTCTTGCGTACCGCTGGCGGACTATGCGTGGACGACTGCCGCTTGTCAACGTTCGAGTTCGTCTTTCCCTCGGTTGTGACCTGCAAACGGTGTGCCAAGGGGAACGGTATTGACAAGGCGCCCTGGACCGGCGGATGCTGAGTAGCGATGAACAACGCTTGCAAGACGCCCGAGACCGAGAAACCGAGCCTCGTCCAGCGGATCCTGACGCCGATCGTCGTGCTGCTGATCATGCTCGTGATCGTGGAGCTGTTCCTGCAGATCTTCATGCCGCTCCCGTTTTCGGACCGCCTCTACTGGGTGCCTGACGGCCACGTAAAGGCGCGCCTCGAGCCTAATCAGCCGGTGGTCAACACGGACGGCAACAACGTCTACATCAACCGCCTCGGATTCCGCGGCCCCGAATGGACCTGGAAGCCGGCTTCCGGCACCCTTCGGCTCGTCGCGCTCGGCGGTTCGGCCGCCTTCTGCTTCCAGGTCTCCGACGACGAGCACACCTGGACGGCCCAGCTGGAGCGGCTGCTCGAAGAGCGCCTGGGGATGCCGGTCGAAGTCGCCAACCTCGGCCTGCCCGGCTACGACCTGTCGAACTCGAAGATCAACTACCTGTTCTCCGGACGGGCGCTGCATCCCCATGCGGTGCTGGTCTATCACACGTGGAACGACATGAAGTTCTTCAGGCCCCTCGACGAGAACGACGGCACGCCCTGGTCGGTGCTGTCGGGACGGGCGGCCATCGGAACGAACAGGTCGGTCCTGACGCGGCTTTTCCGGCGGTTGCAAATCGTCCGGCGGATCGAGCGCGTGACGACCAGGATGCGTCACACCGACCGGGAGAACCGCTACACCTCGCTCGAGAAAGAGGGAGAACGGGCCCACGCGCCGGTCGGCAAGCGTGCCTGGAAGTGGTTCGAGGAGAACTTCGCGGACATCGTCGCCTTCGCGAAGCGGGACGGTGTGCTGCCCGTGCTGATCTCCCAGGCCACCCTGGCCCATCCGGACAACATGGACGACAAGGCGTGCCGGCTGGTCATCTCCAACGACTTCGTGGGCATGACCCTGTCTCGCCTGGCCGAAAGCTGGCGCCGGGCGAGCGAGATCGTCGAGCGCGTGGCGACCGACACCGACACGCTGTTCGTCGACGGATACAACGCCGTGCCGCACGACCTGAAGAATTTCAAGGACCACGTCCACCTGTGGGACGCCGGCGCGTTGCGGCTCGCCGAGGCGATCGCCGACGCGCTGCTCGGGGACGGCCGATTCATGCAGCTCGCCGA
>SDBT01001578.1_pt1 | contig 40423 bp, 78 predicted proteins | sample 2277101 | NCBI WGS metagenome assembly SDBT01 (sample SAMN10404973, study PRJNA504765) | marine sediment metagenome | isolation source: marine sediment core GS10_PC15, 103 cmbsf | place: Arctic Ocean: Southern Knipovich Ridge | collected 2010 | reverse complement strand
CTTTCCGGTTTCCTTTGCGCCTGATAATGCCTCTTTTGTTTCTAGCGCACCAGGTGCTGAAATGATAAGGCCTTCGTCATCAATCTTTTCGCCTTTTTCAAACACCTTTTGTACAGCAAATATATCATCGCGCCTTTGTCTAAAAATCTTTGCTCCTTCAACATCCCCCTCCTTCTCCGCCTTTACTATTTTTGCTCTGGACTCTTGTAAATCATCAGCAATCTGTAGAGCCGAGGCTCTATTAGTGGATCCGTCCGGGCGTTTTAATATACCTGAAAGCTTCCCAAATTCTAAAGAACTACTGGTTATACCTTTCAACTGTTCGATATCTGAATCAAGCAGTTCTATCGCCTCATCTGTTTCTGCTGTGTCTACGTTTTCACCAGCTGCTATCCTTTGTCCTAATTCTGCCCTACGTCTTTGCAAGAAGCTCCTTGCACCTTCGATGTTACCCGATTGTAAGAATCCATCGAGTTGCGCCGCACCTATCACAGAGGATTTAAGACGTTGTTGCTGTCTGGCGTCAAGATTCTCTATTTTTTGCTTGGCAAGTTGCGCCTCGCTTAATTCTGACTTCTCTACATCTATTGCAGTTTGACGTTCTCTCTCAAAAGTTTGCTGTTCTCTCTCAAAAGTTTGCTGTTCCGCTGCTGCCCTGTCCTGATCTTGCTGCCTCCTTTGCTGGGAGAATCGTAGCAATGGTGTTGCTATATCAAGGTTTTGACCTCTTAGTGGTATACTTGCATCAAGTGACATATGTAGTCCTATAATTGCTTGGTTAAGTTACTTCCAACCTTGCCAGTGCCCGGTGGTTTCTTATTGAATTGTGGTAATCCGGCAACGCCTAGGGCGGTATCAATTGCCGTTTGAACGCCCCCGACTTTTGCAGCCGCTACACCTTGAATGCCAGCGGCTTCTATGTTACCCCTTTGCGTCCTTAAGCTTGACCTCTTATCTGCCACACCTGTTATAGTGCCCACGTCCCTATCTACTGTTCCTTGGGTTATATTAGCTTGACCGGTTGCCGAGCTTTGCCCAACATTAACAAGATTCTGGAATTGCGTATTAACGTTTTGTCGTTGTGTTACGTTTTGGTTTAAAAGGCTACTACCAAGTAATAATAGTGAGTTCTGTAATGCCTCGGCAGTTCCACCGCTGCCTACTTTACCCCTTGCCGCCCGATTAGAAAATATCTCCTCGGTTGCCCGTCCTGTTAATGCCTCGAAAAATGGATTGTTGGTTATAAACTCTCGTTGCGCTTCGGGGTCTGTTACCAGTCGCGATACACCTGCGAGTCCTTTTTCTAGTCCGCCTATGGCTCGTGTCCCGGCGGCAGTAAATGGTTGTAAGTCTGCTCTTGATTTCTCCTCGGCAACACGACTACGTTCTAACGCTTCCTCTTCTGCTGTTTTTTGAAGTGCGCTAGCCTCACCAGCGGCCGCCACTTGTACGCCTGCCGCTCTTTTCGCTGCCTTGGATCTTGTCTTTGCGCTGAAAGCTCCTGCAATAGCTGATCCAGCAATAACTGCTGCTACAAATGGCATTTAAACCTCATACATTAATTTGTGAATGTCATATAATTGACCGTTTTTCTTGAAAGCCATTGGCTCAATATCTATTTCTTTAAATCCATAATTTTTAGCAAAGTTTATAACAGGCCGATATAATGATGCTATTTTGCAACAAACAGTTTGAGGACGCATTTTAAATGAAGCATCAAGAAGCTTAACCGCATGCTTTCTGTATGGTTTTAAAACTACAAAATGTAATTCATCACCATAAACTAAAAACAAACTCACGATTTGACTATAAAGATAACCACCTATTGCCTCGTAACCTTCTGTAGGTAATTCAAATTCCTCTTTAGGAGGACAATTATCATCTGTCATACGATCATATAGTTCATCGTCAAACACCAGTTTAACTATTTCCTCATAAGATGGTTGATGCGCTGTTATCACTGTCCCGTTTCTATATCTACCGCTGCTGAATAAATAACCGTATAAACAGGGTCGGACATCTGTAGTCGTATAATTCTTTCGTAGAAACTACCCAGCCCGAACCATTCAACCTTATGCTGAAATTCACCAAGCTTGCCAATAGTACCGGCTCCGACTACTGTAAATGTGCGTCCTCCGTCATCGGAAAATTCCAAACCAATCTGTGGGTCTTGTCCTTGCCCTGAAAGCAAACCAATACCGGTTTCCATTATCAATTCAAAGCGGTTCATTTCTAACCGCCGGCCTACAGCATTAAACAATCCACCATGTATCGGAGCCGTATCTCTTGTGCGTATTATTGCCGCGCCGTTATCAGTAAAGGTATCAGGGTCTAGTTCGTAAATATTCCCACTTGTCGAATCGCCCACAAGGTTTTTACGAAACACAAAAGCATGTGAACTAGCTATATTTTGACCACCATCATTGCCAGACGATAACTCAAATGTTTCACCGTTTTCAGGATGACAAAATGTCCTATCGTCATTAGGAAATGTAATTTCATACATCCACTGACCTTCAAGGTTGTAAGCTATGCCCATAGCGTCTGATATAATCGTAAATTTTGCTATTTCTCTTGCAAGTGCGTTAGTAAATACCGGCTGAATATCTGCACCGTTTGCCCTGTATACTTGATTATCGGCACCCATAAAATAAAACCAATCCCTTGTAGATGCTACCGAATACAAAGCACCAAGCCCTACTTGTGATATTGCACCCTCAATCCTGTCATATGGAGGCGCACCGACACCAGAATTCCACCACGGCTCTATTGTGTCAGTTCCCATCATGTAAGCAGTCTGATCGTGTACAAACACTCTTACAATATCATCGGCATTACTTTCAGCAGTTGCAAAGTTTAATGCGCTAATCGCCGTTGCGTCTCCAACATCTGAAGCAACAAACCTACCACCGTCACCGTCATATAACATGCGGTTATTAAGGTGTGCACAGCTATCTGGCGTTTCCAAATCACCATCTGTAATAGTTGTCAGCGTAGACCCATTCCATTCATATGGTATTCCTTCGCTAACAATAACCACGCTTGAACCAATACCATCCATTATTGTATGTGCTACACCCGGTATAGTTCCTCTCGATGTATGAGTTCCGACACTATCTACCGTATAAAGAGTCTCATCAGTTATTTTGTATAGTATACCTTGATGCTGCAACATGCCCCTGTCTTTATTGCCTGCAACAGTTCCGAACAATTTCTTGCCAGGGAAAGATGTTAGTATATAAGGGCTTTTAGTTGAGCTATCTTGTTGTGCTTGAGGCCAGAAATTCCGTGTTACCTGCGAGCTTAATGGTCTGGACTTATGTTTATAAGTTCCACCTGTAAGGTTTATTGGAAATGTTGGCATTAATAATCGACCGGTTCATCTTGTGATGCATAATCTTGTGAAGCTAGTTTTCTTATTTGGGTTCTGGCGTTTTCTCCATTCTCACCGGCATCAAGTAATATTTCTGCTTTTCGTGCGGCAGATATGCCGAACACTCCTTGACAGTTTTGTGCAATCAGTACAGCCATGTATGGCACTATCTGAGCTGGAACCGAAGCTGTGGAAGTCCACGTTGCTAATCCATCCTTCTTAAGTTGTTCGTATACCTCATCATAAGCAGATGTTATACGGGTATCATCGTCTGGCTTTAAAGATTGACCAAGACGTAATAATCCTAAATAGTCGCTTGCTGCTCTATTTCTAACTTCCGCTTTGGTTTTTGACATTATTTTTTGTTACGTCTCTTCATTTCACGGGCATTGACTATTTTATCTTCTATCACTTGTGCAGTAGCCTTATCTTGAGCTTCCTTTGCATTCTTGATAATCTCTCTACGGTCGACTTTGCCCTCAACAAAACATTGGTTATTTTTAAGTTTAGCCAATAATTCAGTATCAGTTACCTCAGTTTCTTCACCGATCATAAATTCCTGTTTATCCATAAAGTTAGTAAGTTGTGGCGCATCTGCGCCGCCGCCTATGTAAGTATATATAGTCATAACAAATCCTATTTAGTTGTTAATGTATCAGATAGGGAAGTAAATTCCATTTTAGCCTCAACAGCACGTGCTGTTTTTGCCAGCTGTTCATAGACCTGTCTACCACCGTCATACGCGGCAATCTTCAAGTCAATGTCATGCTTTTCATTCATAAGTTGGTTAGTTCTGTCAACGCTGATTTGAGCCATTTTTCTAAATTCCGCCTCTATGAATAAACCCTTCTTTTCTTTGGCGTTCCAGTCTCGCCCTTCCATAAATCCATTCATATTATATAAAGCTGACTCTTTAGGTATATGTACCTTTATACCTAAAATTTCAGCATGTCTTATCCACGATTGCATGCACGGACGTTGATGAAAGTATTCAAAGTCATCCGTTGCCAGATCAACACCGTATATTGCTATTTCCTTTGCACCTTCCAAAATAGCCACAGCCATCATGTAAGCGGGCGATGACATTAAAGTAATCCAATCACCCCAAGCCAAAACCTTATCGTAAGGAAATACAATTATATGCTTTCCCTTAATAGGAAACTTTTCACTTACAACTAGAGGGATATCTAACTTCGCCAACCACTTACAATATTTGTTATCAGGGTTCGGCACGTCTATATTGTCGTGTATCTCGAATATTCTTGAAACACGTTTATCTAAATAGCGATTTGCACGATTGCCAAGTACCCATATTTCCCATTCTTTATCATTAAACGGTGCAAGCATTTCCGATTTAGGATTGCCGCAAACTATAGCTACTTTCATAAATATACCTTAAAAAATGCACGGGGAAGGGGAGTATTACCCTTCCTTCAGGGAGTTGCGAGCCCCCTTCCTAAGCATTATATTAATCCAGATAGCCAAGTATTTCAACTGTTATTGTACCACTTGTATCAATAACAGTATCTACAAGACTTCCGTAAACATCAAACGCCCCACCTGGATCGGTAGTTTGCCCGTTTACAAAATCCCATGCAGGTAAACCGCAATTAGCAATATCGGAAATAGCAGAAGCCCCGGTAGTAGTTGCCGTGGTTAAAGTATGTCCGTTAGACAAAGCATCCGGGTCGCTTGTGATGTTGGCATTTACCGAAGCCAAACCAAGATCGAGAGTAGGCGCACCGGCACCAGTTGAAAGGTCCTCCCAATAAACACGGGATTGACTTAGTATTCTGGCGTTTGACGGAATACGACCAAAGTTAATAGTCGAATTAATCGCCTCTGTGCCTGCAACTTCAATAGTAGAAGCTAACAACACTTTCACATTGTTACCCTCTCCCCTTCCCGGAACTAGCCCGGTCTGGGCTTTGCGTTGCGTTGCAGAGCTGGTGTAAGTAATATCAGCCATTTTATTATCCTTTATTTAGAGTTAAAGCTGTGATGTTGGTTAACGTACCTGGCCCCGCTGCTGCCGCAGCGGCACTTATAGCTGCTGGACCCGCCGTTGGATCGCCCGCTGAAAGTGTCGCTGGACCCGCCGTTGCCTCGGCTGCCGTAATAGTGGCAGGTGGAGAACCGGAACTATCAGTGAACACCGAAGCAGTACCGGCGCTGCCAGTTGCAGCATCGGCATCAGGCAAAGACACCGTGTTAGCGTTACCGTCCGCTACATGCGTATGAGCATCGTAGATAGTCTTGAAGTTACCAACAGTTGTGCCGAGCGCAGTTTGCTCCGTAATGAACGTAGCGTGATCGGCTCGCAACTCATCAGTGAGGGTTTTAGTCTCATCAACAGCTGTTTTGAAGGTAGCGTGGTCATCAATTAACTCATCAATAGCCGTTTTACCTTCATCAACCGCAGTTTTAGTAGTGGCGTGATCCGTCCGTAACTCTGTTGTAAGAGTTACGAGCGCATCAACGGTTGTCTTGCTAGTCGCATGATCCGTTTGCAGTTCATTTAGGAGATTCACTACGTTTTGGAGGAACGTAACCAAAGAGTCCTGGTTTATTCCTCCATCTGTAATGTCACTTGGTAAAGCTAATATAGCCATGATAATCCTCCTTAACTATCTATTGCAGCTGAGTGGAAATGTGTAACCATTCCGTGCTGCTTAAGGTTATAGAAGATTTTCTTGATATCGTGCTTGGCTGTAACAGCAACACCGTTCAAATGACCGTAGTCATCTTCTTTACGAACGTTGAAGTTAGCTTGTATCCCTTGTCCGAATACCATAGCCTGAGCACCCAACAAGAAACCAGGAGCAACACGACTTGAACTAGCGCCCGCTGTTTTCAAGTTGTCACCAGTAGCATTGCCACCCCAGACACCATCCCATAAACCAGAGCCAGTGCTGTCGATAAACTTATCGAGATCAGGCATCTCTTTAATAAGGATGTTATCCCAAAGTAAATCACCACCCTGGAATAGTGGATTAGAAACACCACGAGCACGAGCCTCACGGTTGGCTTGTTGCATGGTTGAGTTTTCACGCAAATCACGGAAACCATATTGACCAGTCATGTAAATGTAGAAAGGCTCGTCCGTCTGTCCGTCAATTGAGATAGGACGGATAAGCGGATCAGCATTTGCAGCTATACGCTTTAACAGAGTTAATACATCAGTAGTCAACTTGTCATTGGTAGTGTCAATAGTTGCAAGTGAAGTAGTAATATTACCTGCCGTTCTATTTGATAACGCTTTACCATAAAGTATACGGTCACCGTTATTAGTGTCCCAGGTGTCAAGGTTTGCAGCAGTTGCCGCACTTGAACCAGTCGCACCAGAGGCTTCTGTTCCTCCGAAGTTAAGGTAAGTACCACCAGCTTCAACAGCTAGTAAAGCCTGAATCATTTGATCGCGCTTAGTTTCCATCATCCAGTTCATAAGTGCCGGACGAGATTCGGTAAACAAATCAAATTTAGACTTTTGTCTTTCAGCGTTATCAATGGTTACACCATTACGCAAATGCTTAGGTTCAAAGTTAAACTCAAAGTTAGATAAAGCCTCTTCATTACCTACCAACTGAGAAGAACCACGAACACCAGCACCGTCTAGTTTAGCAACTAACGCGATAGAGTGTTTTTGTAAATCCCTGTTAGTTTGTATAGGAGAGTTTACAGTATTGCCAATTAGTGGGCCAAATCTTCCTTTGCGTACGTATTCCAAGTACACTTTTTTCTGGAAATTGGTTACCTTATTGGCGGCTATAATGGTAGATTCTGCCATTTTAAAGTCCTTTTGTTAGGACGCTAAAACGGGGAGTCCTTAAATAATTCTTCACTATCAAAATTTGATGATTCGACAGGTGTGGAATTATCGCCCCTCGCTGTTGCGTCTGTTAAGTTGGGCGTTGAAAGTGCGGACTCTTTACGTTTATCGGCTTCGGACGGATCAGGTTTGATATTAAACTCCTTCATAAGCCCGGCGCGAATTGAGGCTTTTAATTCCTCACCAGCGGTTACCTTTGCGGCTTCCTCTTTGTCGTGTACGGTCTTAGCAGTTTTATATGCAAACAAAGCAGGGTTTTTACTGGCTTTCATGGTGTCAAAAAGCTTGGGGTCTTTATTTCCCATACCTAAAAATATGGACTCCATTTCCGCATAATCGTCTTTTGTCTCACTCATTATCTGAGCAGACATAGTTATGCGGTCATTTAGTTTTGAGACCTTTGCTTCATCTTTCATGAAGTCATTAAAACCCACAGGGTCAAGTTCCGGGTCTGGAACATCACCCGAACGTTGCTTGTATTTAGCAAGCTCTTGTTCTGCTGTATTAAGTTTGTCCTCTGCTGATTGACGTTTAGATCGTTCGTCTTTCAATGCAGTTAAGGGGACTGACGTTGGCTCTTCTTCTTTTGTTTCTTCTTTTGCGGCTGGCGGCTCCGCATCGTCTTCGCCCTTTTCTTCCTCTTTAGCAGGTTCAACAATTTCTTGTTTAACTTCTTCATCAGGATCCGAATCATCAAAAGCATCAATTAAAGCTGGCTCTTCCTCTTTGTAATCAATTACAATGGGTTCTTTCTCGTCAGTCATAGTCTTTACTCCAAAACGCCCGATATGCGGCGGCCATATACGCCCGAATTCTGCGGCGGCCAGTTATGCTTCACGCATAAAAAAAGACCCCCGAAGGAGCCTTTGCTTATACCGGCATGAATTATTTCTTTTTCTTAGTAGCCTTCTTAGTAGTTTTCTTTGCTACCTTTTTAGCAGCTCTTGCATTAGCGGCTCTTTTGGCTGGTGTGTGTTTTGGCATTGTAATTCTCCTTATACATTAACTTGTGGGTTTGGGTCTGGTTGATTAACTAGTATTACATTCTCGATTTTCTTCTGTATAGCTTCTTCTTGCCTCAAAGTTGCCGTAGTCATTTTAACCGCAACATCAGCTTGTTTATCATTCGCCTCAATTTGAGCTAAGTTACCGGCTGCCTCCGCTTCTTGCTGCCTGCGTTTCTCAATCTTCTCTATCAATTCTTCCTTACCACGTATTTGTGATAGTGAAATAAGCTCTAATACATCAATACCCGACTCCCTGCCGAATTGTGCTATAAGCTGGAATTGCTCTTGCTGTATGTTAACCGTGTCGAATGATTGATCGAGTATGATATCAACATCTAACTCTGACGTGTCGTTCCTTACGCTAATAACTTCGTTAAGCTTTTCTTCTGCTTGTTTAGCCAACTCCAAGTCATCACCCTGCGCCATACCAACAAGGAATTGGAACGATGCAGCTAACTGTTTACGTTCAACTAAAGAACCTGATTCATCATTAATACGCTCTTCTAACCATTCCTGCGTTCTGATCTCGCTATTAAGCCCAACCCAGCGCAAGTTATCTTGGTCATCGGTTACACGTATCCATTTTTGTTCATTCCAGAACTGTTTAATCCTAGCCCATACTTGACGGTATACTCTCTTTTCCCAGTTGTTAAGTGCTGTGAATAATCCGTTAAGCTCAATAACACCGGCCTGTTGTAATCTGTCTATTGCTTTGCCTGACAAATCTCCGGAAGAACGTTCACCAGCCAGTTGTGCATTAAAGGATACAGAGTCTAATTCCTTCTTACCATCTAGGTATAACTCAAATTGTCCAGCCGCCATATCGTTAGTAGGTAATATACCAAAGTCTTTTCCAAACTCTTTACCTTGAAACTCAACATGTCCGTTTGGCTTGGCTAGTTCACGCTTTATTTTTTCAACGTCCTTAACTTCACCCTGCCTACCAAACGTTTGACGTTGTGATAACAAGTGCAACGCCTTTGAACGCCTATGGTTTATCTCATCTTGAATATCAATAAATCCTCTAACCTCACCATAACGGTTATTATTCCGGTCGATGTAAGCTCCTACCAATTCAATAGGATTAGTGGGCTGGTCGAACTCATCTAAAAACGGACTAGGCTCTGGGTTAGTTAAGAATATATTACCATTGAAAACACACCTCCACCAAACACCATTGTTAATCCAAAAGTGTAATGCTATACGAAAACGCTTACGTCTATCATCTATCCACCGTGGTCGATCTTCAAAAGTATTTGCTGAATTAGCATCGTCATCTGTTGTTGATAAATCCTCAATGCGAACGTTCGGAAATAATTCTTTTATTTCATCTTCACCCATCCACTGCATCATACCCATAAAGCGACCATCGGAAAAGTCACGCTTTCTTGAGTGAGGGTCGTAGTAAATTCTATCCCAAGGGACGTGGTTAATCATTATCTCGATTTCACCAGCACCATTGTTTTTAACATCAATGATAGCACCGCCGTAACCTTCAACAAAGAAGTCATCAGCTACATCAAGACGAGTACCATCATTGAAATTGTTATTATCAGCTACAAACCTTAATGCGTCTGTCGCTGCCTCGGACGCTTCAACGTGCTTTTCAGTACGTGGATACGCCTTTGGATCGGTCTTGCGTGTTGATACCAAACCAATCAAACCATCTACTTTAGGCTTAATGCGGTTAACAACAATAGGATTCTGGTTTCTTGCCGTAAGTCTTGCAATTTCTGCTTCTGTCCATTGTTTGTGGTCTTTATAATCCCGGTCACGTTCTGATAAAACTCTGGCGTCTACTGTATCGGTCAGGAATCTTTCTACTTGCTCCCTGACTTTTGCAATAATTTCCTCGTTTTTAATCTTTGTCATGTTTCTCTATACAGTTTCGAGTCTAAACCCCGTTTATTTTGATAGTTTTGTATCATTAACGCCACCCTTCTCCTTCGTCATCATCCAGGCCATAAGCATCTTTAGGGTCTGGTGTTAATGCGGTTTCAATCTCCTGCCTGCCATATGTCTGATCTAATATACGTCCGAACAATCCACAAGTATCAACTGCATCATCTAGCTTACCTGCCGGGAATTTACATAACTGATCTAACAGCCTGTCACCCCAAGGGGTATAAGGAATATGCACTTTTCCCTGATGCGCTAATGCCTGGAAAGCCCTTGCATTTGCAGACTTATCTTTATTCGAGGGTAGCCATTCTAGTCTATAGTATTTACCTTTCCGCATTGCCTTTTTAATATAAGGCTCTGAAGCTCTTCTTATTACTCCTGATTCCGCTACCCATAATATAGGGTCGTGAAGCTTAACTAACCGCTGTTGCTCATCAATCCAGACATCCATCTCTTTCTGTCCGTACCACCAATCAACTAGCCATAAATCTTCGTCCTTATCAAACCCACCAATGGCTTGCTCGGTAAAATCTCCATCATTGTCCGTAACAGCGCAATCACCTGCGCCATATTTGGCAATGTCCGGCTCTTCGCCTATCTTGAATCTTGGAAACCAATCACGCTGGAAAAAATCTCCTTCTTCTGCTGATGGTCTTTGTTGGTATAATGAGTTCCAGCCTCGTCTATTCGGTATACTCTGGTTAGCCTTCGTCTGCTCCCACCATTTAATAGGAAACCATTCCGTCCAAAGGTATTCGCCTATTTCTCTACCAAGCGGGTCATCGTCACGCTCGCACTCAGCTTGCAAGCATAGTACATACCAATCTTCATCGGTCTTACTCTTTACCCAGCCCGACTTTCCATCGTAATCCTCTGGCAATATATGGCCTGACAAATCGTCTTCATGCCAGCGTGTTTGTATTATTATTATCCATCCTGAAGGCTTAACACGTGTTGTTAAATCATCCCGCCACGACTCTTTTATCTTTTCCCTTATAGTCTCGCTGTCCGCTTCCTCTCTACCTTTGAGGGGGTCGTCTATTATTAAACCATCAGCCCTGTTACCTGTGATACCAGATAGGATACCACCACACATATATGTTGAGGCATTGCCCAGTGACCAGTCATCCACTGCCGAGTTATCACTTGATAGCTCAGTTTCATATAGTTCTGTAAATTCTTTACTTTTAACAACCTGGCGGCATTTCCTGCCAAACTTTCTAGCCAGGTCACTACCGTATGTTGTCATTATGATATTCTTACCAGGATGCTGGCCCATATACCATGTAGGGAATACAACAGAAGCATATGTACTCTTGGCACTACCTGGCGGCATAAATATCATCAGGCGTTTTATACTGCCTTCTGATACCTCACTTAGCTTATCCATGATTAAGTCATGATGCTGCGCTGGCTCTATATTATCCGGGTAGAACTCTTGGCAATCTTCATCATCTGTAACAGGTGTACCAGGTATGAAGATATGTCTGGCATACTTGTGTATGCTACTCTTTATCTCCTGAAGTCTCTTGCTCTCCAGAAGCTTCAATAGCTCCGCCTTCTCTTCCCTTGTTAAGAAGCTCAAGGATTCTTGCGTCACAGTTTGTGGGTAGCTGGTTATCTTTCTGCCCCCCTAAGTTCAAATTTTGGGAATCTTTCCAGTTAAAGTTTTTCAGCGCAAAGATTGAACCCGTGGAATTATTACCATGCAAATTTTCTTCATAGTCAATCTCAACAAGTTGCTTAGCTCTCTTTATAGTCGCAAAAAACTCGTCTTTTTCCTCATAATTTAATAATGTCTGTGTACACACGTCTAAAGCAAAGGCCAAACCTGATATTGTTTGTGGCCTACCATGTCTTTTGCCGCCTTCTGCAAAAGTATCATAGTATTCTTGAATCGTATCTGACAACTCTTCTACAGAGTTAAACTTTAATGGTCTACCTCCTGGCATTATTCAAACTCCCTTACCACTTTAACACCACCGCCTCTGTATTCAAGCCTCACCTTCTCATCCTTAGCCAAGGTTATGACCTCGCCGGGGATGATGTCCCCATCAAGTGTGTACGTGGTAGGCGCTATAACTACAGTCGGCCCTATGCTGATAAGCTTATACATCAATGACTCCTATGCAAATGGTAATCGTTCCCAGCTTGCAACACTTTAAAGTCTTTAGCCAGTATATCTAACCAAACTACTTTTATCTGTGTACCTGAATCTGCTATTAACTTGATAAGGCTACCACCTGATTCTGATAATGTTATTAATGATGTGATTACGTTGCTCGATAGAGTCTTACTTGTGATTGCTGCCTGTCCGGCTTCTACTGTCCATGTAGCTGTTGTGATTGTACTATTGTCTTCGGCCCAGGGTGAAAAGTCAAAGCTATATGTTATAGCGTCACCCTTAGAGGCAACGTCCCTGAATAATTGCGGGTTGTTTTCTGATGTTATTACGAAGTCTGTCGCCATCTTTTATACACAAAAATCCATTATTAATAAGACGTTAACATTTACGCACAATGGTGTCAACTAACAAAACCCATATACCCTGGCCACTTGTGTTAAGCCCTTACGTAAACGTTCCTTCTCTTTCCTGCGAGGATACCAATGTTTGTGTATATCTGCTATGGGTATTTCTTTCATACAAACTTTCTCTAATATATCCCAATAACTACCGGCAGCCTCAAATCCCATCTTAAATACCTTCTGAGCATCCACTTGCCTGTCTGACATTTCAACCCTCTGGCCGCCACCGTCAACTGGCTCACGATATTCACAATTGCCAAAACCTACCCAGCCGATCATATATGAATTATATAACTTCTCTCCTGCGGCTAATTGGTCTGGTGTTATTTGCCCCTTGTTTCTGTATGTGTCTATTGGGGTTTTTATTCTAACTCTGGTCTTGAGTTGGCCTTCTATATTTACACTTGTAAGCTCCTTACGGACATGCCTCTCTGGAGTGCCAATATCACCATACCTTGTAATCTTTTCCGTCATCACATGACCAATACAATAGAGAAGCTTTTACTCTACTCCATATATCATGTTAATTCAATATGTTATATTACTTCCTGTGTTAGGTTCTTTAGTTCGTTGTAAAGCTCAACTGCGTCATTCTCAAAGTTATCAAGGTTCTCCGCAATCCCCAACATATCTATTTTAGTGATGGTGCAATCTTGTTCGACTGTCATAATTTGATACACTATGTCAGGCAACTCACCTTGTAATGCTTCTAGTGCTGCTTGTGCGATATCTCTAGTCGTGTAATAATTACTTCTATCTTTACTTCTGTGCATAGTTCTTATTACAGAGGACTCTATAACCTCTATAATCTTATCATAATTAAGTGTCATCTGTTCCATATCCTATATGTTGCGTTTAGCTGTTGGTGTTACTTGCCTAGAATTGTTTTTCTTGCTGCCTTTGCTGCTGCTTTTATTTGATCGCCAGTTAGGAAAAAATCTAATGTATCCCACTCGCCATCGTCATATAATGGCTGCTTCGATATACCGTCTTCTATTTTTTTAACCATCTCCTCACTCGCCATTTCTGTTTCAAGCTCTTGTAGAGTGGCTAGGGCTTCCTTTGCTCTTGCTGTCGTGTATTCTGGCACATTTAACGCACATGCTGGTATTCCCCTAATGCTCTCCAAAGCCGCTTTGATGCTCTCTAACTTCTCTGCTAGTGTGGTGGTTTTCTGGGTCATTTAAGCCTCCTTAATGGCTTGTAATGCTCTATCAGCAGCATTTGCATCATAAAGAGCGTTATCAAGGGCGGACTGAGCAGCGCGAAAAGCCTTATGGGCAGCTGCAGCAACTAGCCAAGCATCCTTAGCATCATCCTCGAGGATTTCTTCTGTGATTTTACCTGTCATGGCTTCTCCTATTGTTATCAAGTTTGGGTTGCAGCTTTGCACGCTTCTTTAGTGGGGTGTAGGCGGCATTCCTGAAAAGAAAATGACCCATAATCAGAGAAATCATAATTAGTTCTTAATTTGCCATATTCATAAAGTACTTGTATCTTTTTAATCTTATAATCGTTGATACCGTGATCTGGTGTATTAACCCAAACCCTCTGCCCTATATCGTACTTTGTTTTAATATTCATAATTCAATCCTATTGTTTATCTAGTTCTGCAAGTAGTTCTCGTAACCTTGCCCACCAAGCAGGCTTAACCCAAATCTGTTTTAGTACATAGCCAGCCTTGCGCTTGTTAGCTCTTACTGTTCTCTTTCTCTCTGCTGGGGTTTTAGGCATTATTCCCCATCTCCTGTCTGGCAACCCATCGGAATGCTGTCTATGTCGTGGCAGTCTCCGCATATGTCGCATGTAATGTAACTCCTGTAATTATACCGTATACCCTTTCTTGTTGTCATCTTCTCATTAAACATAAGCCAGACTCTTGCATCCTTTAAGCTATCGAACGTATCTACCCAGCCATGATATATAGCAGATTCAAAATCTTCACCGGCATACAAATGCCACCGCCTGCCATCACGAATAAGAAAAGCATTAGTACCATCACACTTATAAACACCTCGACCGTTGATACGGCTCATACTAACCATTACTTTCTCTCCCCTTCCCTATAAAGATACTCCCCATACATGTTTGTGACAGCAGGTAAAGTATAGCCTTCTTTGCGCAGGTGCTGGAACACCTCCTCAAGATCAATCTTACGTTTTTCGATCAATTCATTTAGTGCTTTATTTTCCTCTCGGAGTTTATCAATCTCTTGCTCAAGAGGTGCCAACACCTTCTTTATATCATTTTCAAGCTCATCTTTTCTTAACTCATGCTCTAGCAACATTACACCGCCCCATATTTATTATTACGTTCTGCTTGGTATTCACTTTTGAAGGATTTAACCTTGTGCGTGTTAGCCGCCTGCAACTTCTGAAACCACTTACGGTATTCTATACGAGCATTACGGTATTTATCATCACGATTTTCTTGAGCAACCATACCCATGCTGCTTTTAGGATATGAAGCCAATATACCGCTGTAAAGCTTGATATAGGATTCTATTGCTTCGATGTGTTGTTTTAATTCTTGATAAGTCATAATATTAATCCTCAATTCCCAATCTGTTTGCAGCAGGGAAGGCGAGTGCTGGATTATACACAGCTGGTTTTGAGACTTTAAATATTGCTTGATTCTTTTTTAACTTTCTGGTGGGTTTGCGTTTGAACGCTCCGATAATTTTATTGTCTATATACTCACCTTGGTCATTAAAAACACGTTCTAAAATTTTATACATAGTTGTACTCCATTAAATGTTTCGATAACCCTTTATACACCTTATGGAGGACATGTCAACAACTTTCTTGCACCAATATCAATTATTATTCATCCTCCCATTTGCGTAACGAATAAAGTAACGCCTTTGATAATGAGTCAGTTTTTATACGTGGTTCTATATGGCGCTTTATCTCCGGTAACATCGCCATCATCTCCCTAAGCTTATCACGCCTCTGTTCATTAATTGTTTTACCGCACAAAAAATCACCTGCGACCACTTGCTCTATGAAAGGCTTATCATTTAGTAATTTTTTTATTGATGTCATGGTTAATCCTCCAAGGTGTGTTTTATAAATTCTAGCAGCCAAGGATTATCCCTGTAGACTTGCACCCATGCAGTGGAAAATGTAGCTACTATTCTCTCTTCGTGATCTTCATCAAGTATCCCATAAGCCCAAAAAATAGCATGGTTTATTTCATGTAATAAAGTGTCCACAACATTTATCTTGTCTGTAGAAAAATCAACTTTGATAAGATTCTCTAATGCTGAAAATTCACCAAATTTATTCCTAGCACTGTGCGGAGGCCAGTCTTGAATTTCTATGTCAAAAGCTAATATTCTAATTTGCGTTGGCCTTTTTACCTCCTCCTCTTTGACTTTCCTGATAGCTTTCTTAACCTTCGCCCTCGAAACCTTGCCGGTGCGATTTGGTGTTTTTATTGTTCTTGATGTCATAATTTCCTCATTCTAATATTAGCCGTTTTAAAGGCTGTGAATTACTCCGGGTAGTGCAATGTACCTAAAATCAGGTTTCATTGTTGTAGCCTATTTTTCTGGCGCAGCAATCAGTATTTATATCTCTTCAACTTCACGTTCAGGCAATGGCGGCCTTAATCTATCGGGAACATATCTTTTTGATTCAGGAAAAATATATGCCTTTTTTTCTGGGACTTTCTGAATCCGCACTTTTTGTTTACGAAACTTTATCATCGTAATATACATCAAAACAGTATTACGTTTTCTTTCAACCTTTTCACAAATTTCATCAACGGAAAGACCTTGATTATAGAGCTTGGCAATCAACTCCTTCATTTCATTGGCTTTTATCCTTATTTGAGGAAAATGAATCTTTCTTTTTGGTTTTTTCTTTCCAAGGACTATATCTAAGCTTTCATCAACTGAGATTCGTAATCCACTTAACTCTTCATAATCAAGAATAAATCTCTCCCAGTGCGCTAATTCAACTAGAATTTCCTGACGTTTTTCTTTGGCTCTGTCTAAAACTAGATGCTGCATTACTTCCTCGCTCCATCCAGTGCAGCCTCTTTAATCCAGTGTCCTTGTGAGTAATCCCCCATGCTTTCCCAACGAAATGTTTTAACTGGCAATTCATGGACATGCTTGTAAAACCACAGTCTTGCTAGTTGTATTGCTTTTTCTTCCATGGTTTATTCCTTTGTTAAGTTGTGTTACGGTTCTGAATTTTTTTGTCAAATCTTATCATAATGCCTATCCAGAACATAACTGTGATGCAGTGACAGTATCAGCTTTGCCAACATCTCAGGGTCTTTTTCCTTTAGTATGTTTTTTAAAGAAGTCATATATCGCCGCTCTTGCGTGTCCATTTTCTCATATATCAGTTTATATTTTGTGTTGGCAAACCTTTCTAATGTGTATGCGTCCATCTTAATCATCTAGCTTACTCCTTGGTTTAATTGTAGTTTAAATCCTTCTTGCTCTGGCTTGGCTTTCGGGGTTGCTATTTTCTTTAATTCTTCTTGATACATATCGTTGAGAATATCGTTTATATCATCACCCATAATCCTCCCCCCTATATGTTGAACCGATATCTCTAGGGTAGCAGTGAAGAAAGTTTTAGCTGGGTCTTTTTTTTCCTCGTGCCTGTCCGTATCCGTAACGCCCATAAAATCTGTGCATATATAAACATTCTCCCCATCAGGAAATACCTTGAATTGTAGCGTATTCCAGTGAGGGAAAGCAACGGGAGGCAGCCCAGTATATAATTTTCGGTATCTGTCTTGCATTTCTCTTGTTGTTAAATTCCACAATGCATAGATACTTTCTTCCTTGTGGTAACTCTTTCTGTAATTAAACGTGCTTCTATCTTCCATTTTCCACTCGAACCGTAGATCCAAGTTATCTTTGTACTTATTCCACTCCGTGACTTGGGGTAGAAATATATTTAAGAACTCTGGCTTCATGTCTCGTTCCTTCCGGCAGTCGCCTATTGTTACTTCTTTCTTAATTGGCATTATTTATGCTCCCTGTTTTTTGTCGTAGTCTTGTATGAATTTTCTGTCACTAATCGAAACGTAATGACTCGTTTTATCAAGTAGAAATTTTATATTTTTATATTTTAAAAAATCATCCTCTTTCTTTTCTTTTTCATTCTTATTATTCTTTTCATTCTTATCTGTTGTCACTGGCTTGTCATTTGTTTGTCGTTGGCTTGTCACTGGCTTGTCAGGTTGCTTGTCATCGTCCTGAAATTTAATGTAGTTAGTTATTGTAATTAAACGATATTTATTAGTTGGCTGGCTTGTCAGGTTGCTTGTCACTTTTAGCTTGTCTAACGAAGTTCTTACCTGACGGATGGTCAAACCAGTTTCTTTGGACAGTGTATCAAGTGATGTAATAAAACATCCGCGCTTGATATCAATTCCACGCCATGTTGCATCTTTGTGATTTGCCCTTAACAAGCAATAAGTGAATAGATGATTGGTGTTTACATCTGTAAACCACTCAGAATCTATAATTTGTCTATGTAATTTTATCCAACCGGACACCTTTATCCCTCTACAAGAACACAGTTTTTAATTACGGCGGGTGGTACTGTAGAGGAACCACCCTTGTCACAACAAGGTATCCCCCGCCGTCAAGCCTATATCATCATACAGTAAACACATAAAACTATCAATTGCAAATGGTTAAAGTTATCTTCCATCAGGTTACTACTCTGACGGCGCACACCAGACATCTTGTAGTATAATACACTGCGCTACAAACCGTAGTTTGTGGTCTATTGCAATATACTACAAACACCTTGTCTGTTAGTAGATGCGTTCCCATACCTATCATACATTGATAAGCGGTCTAAATTTAATTGGGTCATTAATTGGGTCAGAATATAAAGCCAACCCAATTGTTTTGGTAACACATTGAATTACAACAGTTATTAATTGGGTCAGCCTCAACCCAATTAATAACTGGCAGTAGCTTATTAACAAATTAACGATTCTCTGCTAGTGTGCGAACTAGCAAGTTTATTGCCTCTTGGTGCATTGGATTCCAGATACGCAAGAAATTACGGGATACCTCAATACACATCCTCTGATGCTGTGTCGGAAGTAAATCACCATCTCCCTCAATATCCTCAAAAAAGTAGGAAACTGGTTTCCTTAATGCTTGTGCAATAGCTGCAAGCCTTCCTGCGGATATCCTATTAGTACCTTTTTCATACTTTTGCAGCTGCTGCTGAGTTACACCAATTTTTGAAGCAAGCTGTTGACGGGAGAGTCCCATAGAAATACGCAATTCATGTATCTTCATACCAATCATCGTATCAACCCTTATCGTAAATTCGCTCTTTCTAGCCATAATAATACTCCATGTTAAGTTGAAAGCTATACTATAGATAACAACCTTCCCATGTCAACTATAAGTTTAAACCGTAATTATTGGTTGGTGGTTGCATAAGGTGGGGGTTGGTGTATAGTGATGGTGTTAGTGCGGTAAAGAGAACGCTGACTTAGTAGAAGTGAAATCCTAGGCTCTCGAATGAATAGAAAGCAAGTAAATTGCCACCACTAACACAGGTGAAAACAGAGGCTTCGGATAACATCTGTTAGTATACCTGCGATATGGGAGGAGCTTTAGTGGTTTACGTGACTGTCTAATGCTTCGGTAATTGGAGAGACCTAGGTCGCCACTAGGCAAGCCCAATAGCTCCACCCGCCAATTTTTAAATACCTATAGGAACTTGCAAGTTACACGCACAAGATTTGAGATATTTTGTTAACGTTATTTTAACATGCACAAGAAAACGGCTTTTCTGTGTTGCAAGTTATTGTAAAGTGGGTATAATAGTATACGTGTATATCTTCGGGTATATCGAGGTGTTAAGTCGTGTGTACAGCGATGGATTGGGCTTATCCCGGTCGCATCTGCAAGCCTGGGATAACTACTGCGTAGCGGGGGTTGTCGCCAGGAGAAAATAAGTCCCTGCAAGTGCCTTTGATGATCTCCATACATCGTATGAAGAAATGATTCTTAGGAATATGACTTGCAGGGCTAATATATCCTCAGGTAGCAAGGGTTTCAAACCAACATTTTTCGGAGTGTAGGAGCTACTTGGGAGTGTATTATAAATTCTCTCTCAAGAACAACTGGAACTCATCCAGGGAATATATCTTGATAGCTTCTACCGGTACCCCCTCACATGATTCAGCTATAGCCTTTTGTTCAGCTGTATAGTCATTTTTATCATATTTAAATTCTATCAACCATACCTTTGTAAGGTCTGAACCGGCACCTATGATAGTCATATCGAAGTTACCTTTAGAGTAACCGTCTAACTTCATTTGGGAAGCTACCCATGGACTTACCTTTCCAAAATCAGGAGGGCACGCCCAATAGAGAAAGGGATATCGCTTGAGCTGGTTAAGCTCTATCATTTCCCTTAAATAGGCCACGCAGGGTCTTCGTACCAGGTCTCTTTCGTATTGTTCCATCCATATAATCAGTCATCAGGTTCCATACTGCTATTATAGCAAGTAATGTACCACTAATAACTAAAAAAGATGCTATACTAAATATAGCTAGGTCGATAGGGGAAAATTCAATCATGAGTTTACTCCATGTAATGTTATTTTCTGATCGTTTATATTACCCGCAGGAGAGTGGACTTGAATAAACTTACCGTCTCCAAGTAAATCTGCCGGTATTACAACCTGACTTGGTGCGTCTTTTGATATATAAATGTCAGTAACATCATCCGGCTCCTGTGGTATTGGCTCCTGAATATCCTCTAGCCCATCACAACAACATTCTTCATCGCATTGCTCGCATTTGTATGGTTTGAATATTTCCTCAATCATGGCTTTTCTCCTTATATGTCCAGTTAAATATTCTATCCCATAGTGTCATCTTCTTTCTCGGCACTATAAATACTATCAGGGTGTGGGTTGTCCTTATTGTAGATGGCTTTGTTTCCACCGCAAGATTCGCAAGCACTCCTATGCGTATTTCTAAATATTCCGTACATCTTTTCGCCACATAGACCGCACTCAATATATAACTTTCCGTTTTCACCCATTTAGTCCTCCTTAACTTCCTCAAGATTTATAGTGTCATCACAATGCTTGCATACCTTAGCAGGGTGGTATTTATCATAGTGTGTCCATCTACTTCCAAATTCATCCCTCCTTTCCACGCCCTCTCCCACGCCTACGTTATTTAGTTCGTATTTGTGGTTGCCTTTAAAGCAATTAAATTTTGCATTTAACCTATCCCGCTCCTTTGTTAAAGAAATTATGTCATACCCTTGGCGTGTTACTTTAGTCTCCAGGTCTTTTATTCTTTTCTTATATCCAAACATGGTCTTTAATCCTCCTTAAGTTTCTCATAAGCTGCTATGAGCTTGTTGTAAGTATCCAGTGTAATGCCTGTCTTACCATTTATCCACTTACTTACATTAGATACAGGAACACCCGCCTCTATCCGTACTGCGTTAATTGTTAACTTAGCTTTATGTACTGTATATTTAAACTCTGCACCTGTTAGTGTTTTCATGTTTGTTCCTGTTTTATTGTTTCTTTGGGACTAAAAATAATTAAGTCGTTTGTATGATTATGACTCTCTAATTTTTCAGCATCTAAAGCCAGAAAATCCAACGCTTCATCTTTTGATATATCCTCTCGCAACAATGCCATTATTAAATCATAAAACGTTAATGTTGAGCATCTAGCTTGCTCTAAGGCATGTTCTAGTTTTTCATATAACGCATGATTAACTTCATCATCCTTTTGTGAAAGCTCATACAGCGCATCACTAAATAAACTTCTTTGACCTCTTACATAGCCTTGTATTGATATCTTCACAGTAACTCTCCTTTAGTTGTTAAATTGGCGGGTGGTGTAAGCCCGTTAAGTTGTTAGCCTTATTAATATATCTTTACTCAGTACTGTCATATGCCAGCGTATAAAACTCTTTCTGCTACACCACCCACAACCCCTTTATAACACCCCTATATATAAGATGCAAGTTATTTATTGTAGAATAATGCAAAGAATTGTATAATTATAGTTGACAGGTATACACAGCCTATGCTACCATGCATTTGAAGGAACAATAATATTTGGAGGTTGTTATGAAGTACAGAATGAAACCGATTACTATTGAAGCTAAACAATTTCCAGACGCTGGGCCAGATCAAAGTGACATAGCGGAATGGGTTGAGGAAAATGGTGGTAAGCTAAACCTTTATGACGGAGCTATAGCGGATAAAGTGAAAACTTCAACCGAGGCTGTGTGGAGATGGAAGTGGGGTAGTATAAAAACCCTCGAAGGCTTAATACACGTAAATATTGGGGATTGGATTATCAAAGGTGTTAAAGGTGAGTTTTACTCCTGCAAGCCAGACATATTTGAAGCTACTTACGAGAAAGTTTAACCATTTAATAACATCTAAAGGAGGTTGTTATGTTATCAAGAATATCAATGCAAGGCTGTTTCCCCGCTGCGAAGGTTTCTTATCAGTTCCTTGGTATTGATAATGAGAGAGCGTCTTTTTTAGGAACAGAATTAACACCTATTGTTTTCAAGATAAACGGCAAAATTAAAGCAATAACTGAGGGTGTATTAAATCAGTGGTTAAATGACAATCCACATGAGCCGGAACTTTTAAAAGCGGAGGATGCTTATAATGACGCTATCTAATTTAATAGAGCTTCTTGATGATAAAGAGCTAACTGAAATGTTTGACAAGTTACCAACCCTTACACGGTATACTGTAACGAAAATCGAGGACACGGACGATGACTAACGACATAGTAAGAGAAAAAGCCGAGGCGTTGCTACAAGAGATGCACGATGGTTTTTATGCCAGAGAAAAATGTTTAGAAGATATCGTTAATGGTGTGCCGTATAAAAACCTCAAAGCAGTCCTAAGACCCAGTCGGGAAGAGATAGCGGATTGGCTAAGTAATTATTTGAGAGCTTTGGATGGACATCGTCAGCATTCTTCTGACGAAGAAGATGCAAAATACATTAGTTACGCAATTGAAGAACTGAGGCAACCAAGGATTAATCAGGAGGACTAATCATGAAACTATTTTATACTGATGCTTTGGCAAGTGCTTATATGGCGAGGGAGTTTGGGGTTAAATATATATTTAGCAATCCAGACTTGGATGGGTTATTCGAGCCTGCTGAATTCCCAAACAATATGGTTGATGATGATGGAGTGATGTGGCACGATATAGACGACGATGCTTATGATATGTACGAAAAACTTTACATCCACCCCGACAGCTACCATATCTTTGAGCTTATGGTTGGGGACGTAATAGCTAATGGTAGGCACGTTGTAAAACTAGAAAATGACGGCTTAGGTAATGCTGGGTTTGTGGAGTTTACAGAGCAGCGTTATGAGATAATCCAAAGAGGCGGCAAGCCATTCTTCACCCCTAAATCAGAGGAGCAATACCATGGAAGATAGATTAAGCATGATAATAAAGAAGAAACCAAACAGGCGAGTTATAGATATGATAGCTCTTGAGCTTTTAGATGAGCGCAGGGCTATACGGTTTCAAATGTATGAGGCTAGAAACATTACACCGGAGTGCTTACGGGCTGCTGTCCTTGCCATGAAGATGACGGAGATAAGTCCGGAAGATTTACATGCGATGAGGTCAATAAATTAACGGAAAATGCGCTTAACTTAATAGGAGGGCGTTGTGCAAGAGTTTACTAAATTACAAATGAGATGGGCTGTAGGTGTTTTTATGGCTGTGGATTTAATCTTAATTATATGGGTGTGAGTATGGAAGGGATTTTAGGTTTAATAGCGGTATTAGTTTTTATTTTTGGGGTGTTCTGTGGCTCGTCTTTAGAGTTAAATAGGTATAATGATCATATATCTATATGTGCTGCCAACAACTTTACTTATCAGAAATGTGGTGAACTTTATGGATGGAAGTTAAAATAATGGAAAATGAAATAGTAGAAGTGCCGCAAGGCAATCAAGTTGCGACAACGCAACCGGACGCAATGCTGGAGATGATTGATAGAGTATGCGCCGATCCTGGTTTTGATATAACTAAGATGGAAAAGCTTATTGAAATGCGTAACGCTGAATTGAGTAGGGTTGCAGAAATTGATTTTAACAGGGCGTTTGCAGAAATGCAGCCGCATTTACCTAAAGTAATTTCAACCCATTATAACGATCAGACAAAATCAAAATATTCCAAGATAGACGATATTAATATCGTGGTCTGTCCTGTTTTATCTGAATATGGCTTTGGGGTTTCTTTTAAGATTGCATCTCAAGACGACAAAGGCGTTACCGTTAGAGCCGTATTAAGGCATTCAGCAGGGCATCAGGATTCTACAGATTTATTTATGCCTTACGATTCATGCGGAGTCAAAGGAACGGTTAATAAAACGCCCATTCACGCCACAGGCTCTACCATAAGTTACGCCAAACGTTACGCAATGTGCATGTTGCTGGATATCAGCACGGGACAAGATAATGATGGTAACAATAACGCAGATAATTTTATTACACCTGACCAGGCTGTGGAAATCAATGACCTGATAGACGAAACTGGAGCAAATTGGACTGATTTTGTTTGTAATTATATGGGAGTGGAAAAAGTCGAAAAGATTAGTTCAAAAGGCTATAGACGAGCAATTAACGCCTTGCAAGCTAAGAAGCGTCAAATAGAAAAGGATAAAGAAAATGCAAATTCATAATGTGGAGCAAAATAGTCCTGAATGGCTTGCGGCAAGAGCTGGCATACCTACAGCATCATGTTTTGATGCGATAATAACGCCAAAAGGAACGCGAGCCGATGGTTACGAGGTTTATGCCAATACACTTATTGCTGAAATAATGACTGGTGGCTCAGTTGAGGACTGGAAGGGAAATAGGTGGACTGAAAGAGGTAATGAGTTTGAAGATGAGGCTGTGCTTTTCTACGAAATGCAAAAAGGCTGTTCAACAGACAAGGTTGGGTTCGTAACTAATTATAATGTTGGTTGCAGCCCAGACCGATATGTGGATGATGATGGACTTTTAGAAGTAAAGTGCCCGAAAGCATCAACTCAGGTCAAATATTTATTAAGTGATAAGCTGCCGTCAATATACATTCCGCAAATACAGGGACAACTTTATGTCACAGGTAGAAAGTGGTGTGATTGGTTGGCTTACAGCCCAGAAGTTCCATCAATTATTATCAGGGTTTATCGTGACGAATCCTACATAACGAAACTATCAGGAGCTTTACAAAAGTTCCTAGAGAAAATCGAAACTAAGAAAACAAGATTAATTGAACTAGGATATTTAACCAAGGAGAACACTAATGACTAAAGAACTAATGATACCCAATGATATTACACCTGCAATTTTCACTGATAAGAAAAAAGGCGTAAAAGAACTTTTGGAAACCGTCAAAAAGAAAGTTGATGCCTTTAAAGGCGATCTATCTACGGAAGAAAGCAGGAAGGAAATTAAAGACTTTGCTAAGAAGATTAACCGTTCAAAAACCGCCGTTGACGATATGGGAAAAGAGCATGTTGCGAAATTAAAGGACTTACCAAAGCAGATTGATGCACAACGTAAGATTTTCCGGGAGGGCATGGATGAGTATAAAGATAAGGTTCTTAAACCTTTGACTGAATGGGAAGCCGTGGAGAATGAGCGGATTGCGGTGCATGAGGGTAATATTGCTGAAATAGCAAATGCCGGAGACGTTTCTTGGCGTGTCATGTGCATTGATGCGATAAAAGACCGTTTAGCGGAATTACAACGTGCAAAAGCAACCGATTGGCAGGAATTTTCTGAAAGAGCAAATCAGGTAATAAGCGAGTCCATAGAAAAAGCTGAAACTGCCATTGCAGAACGTGAGATATACGACAAAGAGCAAGCAGAACTTGAGGCGTTACGGAAGGAAAAAGCCGAGCGTGATAAGCGAGACTATGAGGAAAAGCTAAAAACCGAAGCTGCTGAAAAAGAACGCCTTGAAACAGAGCGCAAAGCCAAAGAAAAAGCCGAGCGTCTTGAACGTGAGAAGAAGCTGGTCGAGGAAGCGGAGCAACGCGCTAAAGCTGAATTAAAAGCCGCTAAGCAAAAAGCTATTGATGATGCTAAGCGTGCGGAGATTGCTAAGATTGAAGCCAAGAAGCAAGCGGAGGCCGACAAAGAAGCGGCGGTAGTTCGTGAGCATGAGAAGGTTGCAGCCGAGGAAAAGGCCAAAGCTGACGCGCAAGCAAAACTTGAGGCGAATAAAAAGCATAAATCAAAGATTCATAACGATATTGGAATAGCTTTATCTAGCCAAATGGGTTTGGACCCTACTATAGCTTCTGAATTAATTGAGTGGATAAGCCTTGGTAAAATACCACATGTTTCTATCAGGTATTAAGCTATCCTGATTTACATAAGGTAATAGTAACTGCAACGGATAAAGTGAGAGGTGTATGATGTTGATAATAAATCCAGGTAGTGAAGTTAAGGGTGGTACTTATGAAGATGCCCGCAAAGAAGCCGAACGTTTATTACAATGCATGAAAGATAATGAGATTACAGACGTTATACTTCTTGATGATTACACAGAAAACGATGGGATGTTCCTATTTACCTACCAGCATACAATAACAAAAAAGACTGGAACATGGGAAGTTTCGGGTTTGGAACATAACTACAAAGAGAAAGGCTTTATTTTCAGCCCTAGAATTTATTGGAATGGCTCTAGTTGCTCAAGCCCAGAATGGAAAGATTTTCTAACTGATGAATATGAACTAACTGTACGTAAGAAATAACAACTAATGAAGTAAGGGGAGTGTGATGAAATGGAAAACGATAGATAGTGCGCCTAAAGATGGGACATTCATTCTTATAACGTGGAGGGATGGAGATGAGGGCGTGATTATAGGGCGTTGGCGTTTACGTCCAGGAGCGCGCTTTCCAGATTGGCAAGATGACTCATACTGCAATATAACAGGAATCGCAACCCACTGGATGCCACTACCTAAACCACCAGTAGACATAACATAGAGGGAAAGATTAGGCTATCCTGATTTACATAAAGTAATAGTAACTGCAACTGATAAGGTGAGTGATGGAAAATAGCGTACCGTGTAAATCATGTAAACTTTGCTGCCAAGGAGGGCAAGCTATATATTTATTTCCCAAAGAAGGGGATAATGTTTCAGAGTATGAAACTATGAAATTATATAATCCTGTGATGAGGGAAGAAGGTACTGCCCTTAAATTTAAAGATAACGGTGATTGCGTATATTTGGGAAAAGAGGGATGCACTATTTATGACAGAAGACCTGTTATTTGTCGATCATATGACTGTCGTAAACAATTCTTAATGTATCCAAAAAAGATGAGAAAAGAAGTGATGAACAAGCCACTCTATAATGCAGCAAAAGAGAGAATTAACACTCTGCCGCAAGCGGAACGTAAGGAATTACGCGCGATAGCACAATTAAGAAATACTGATAAGGTGAGGGGTGAGTGAAAAAAGCAATTAAATATTTAGGGTTTTGTGGGCTTTTGGGAATAGAGGCGGTGATAGTCCTAGGCTTGTCAAGTTATATACACGTGGCTTGTGTGCTTCTGATGATTCCAATAATATTTGCTAACCTTTGGATACAAGAACACTATATTGAAGACTAAACCACCATTAGACACAGAGGAGTGAATATGAAAGATGAACCATGTAACCATAACTACATTAGACACCGGTACAAAGAAGATGGGTACCACAGGCATAAGTATATATGCAGTGAGTGTGAGCATGAATATCTTAACAAGTTAAAGATACCGGTTAAGAATGCTAATTTAACTAACTTAAAAAAGGAATAAAACTATGAAGAAACTACTAATTCTCCCATTTTTATTAATGGGGTGCGATGGAGCACCAGATGCAAATACCTTTCCATTGCAACAGCCTAATTATGAGTATGAAATTGATACTTGGGGAGCTAATAGCGAAGTATACGAAATAACCCCTAAAAGCTCACCTAACCATAGATGCGTCATGCTTATGTTGGATAATGGCCTTGCTGTGGGTTTTGACTGTTTTCGAGTAACTAACTTAAAGAATACGCCGTAATGGTGTAAGCGTGCTACCGTTTGTAGCTAATCTTTGAATGAGGTTTATCATGAATAATGATAATGAGCCAAACAAAGGAATAGGCGATTGGTTGATATTCTTTATATTATCAGCTTGTTGGTCTTTCTATGAGTTTGGTTGGTCGTTCAAATCGTTATTTATAACGTGGGGTATTATCACTGGTTCGGTAATGTTCATAGTTATTGTAACGTATTTGTGGGGCAAGTTCAAGGGTTAATGAACGGGGTGGCGTGGTTTAGGCTGCGTCACCTCGTGGTAAGTTTTAATAACATCTAAAGGAGAGCGATTATGAAGAAACTACTAACTATTGCAGCGATGGGCGTGGCTTTAACGGGATGCGCTAGTGCCATACACGGTACGAGTGACCAAATTCATATCAACTCAATGCAAAAAGGTACAACCATATATGTAGATAACGTGCCAAGAGGTATAGATAACGTGCTTGTCGAAGTATCCCGCAAGAAAAAACATCAGATACGAGTTGAGAAAGAGGGTTGCAAAGACCTTGTGCAAACGACAGGTCGTAAGCTTGATTTAACTACGTTCTTTGGTGTGCTTATTGACTTTGGTATTGTAACTATTCCTGCTGATTTCTTGATAGGCGGGGCGTTAGAAACCAGTCCTAAGACTTATACTTTAACCCCTATTTGTTAGTAACATATTGAAGTAAGGATAAGATCATGAAGTTAGAAATATTCAGCTTTAAAGACAAGATGCCAAAGCGTGGGAAGATTGTATGTTTTAACGACTACCAGCCTGGCTATTATTATTTAGACTATCAAGGTAATGTATGGGGCTTTATAGCGGAAGAGTGCGAATATGCTTGTCAACTAAAAGACTTACAATCTTATGGTAGTTACACTCACTGGGCAAGGACGGATAAAGCTTTCAAGATTGATTATAATATTCCAAAGGAGGCATAATAGAGTTTGAAATAGTCAGCGTAGGTAAACTTATAGTGTACTTATGCGCACCAAAGTAAACTAAGTAAGTTAAAATGACAAAGAAAAAGCCAACTAAAGCTACCCGTGAATTAATGTCACGAGTTGCAGATATGGGATGCATAATATGTTATCACCCAGCAGAAATTCATCATCTCACAGGGGCGGGCATGGGGTTGAAGTCTAAGGAGTTCATTCCCCTATGCCCCTTTCATCATAGAAATGGTGGAAAAGGCAATGCTATCCATGCAGGGGTAAAAACATGGGAGTATATACATAGTACTCAAGAGGAATTATATAAATTAACAATGGAGAGGTTAGGGTTATGAAGTATTTTAAAATGGTTATCAGGTTAGGGTTGTTTGTTGCAATGTTACCTTTGTGGATATTCTTTTTAATAGCATGTATCACGGGTGATACAATAGAAATGTTTGTATATTGGCTTAACGATGATAGAATAACATGGAAATATAGTGCCACGAAAACATTGTTTGTAAAGTATAAATGGGTAAGAGGAGGTTAGGGTTATGAGTGATAATGTAATATTTGAGGGAATAAACCTATCAGTAATGATGCGTAACTTTGATAGATTAAAAGAAATTGTCAAAGTACAAGCTGATACTATAGGCAAGCAGAAAAAAGATATCAGACTATGTTTTGCTAGAATAGATAGCTTACAAAAACTGGTTGCTAAAAAAGAGGATTCCACTGCATCCGTGATGAGTGATATGTTTGGTGGCACGTTTGGAAAATACGGAAGGAAAACCGATGAGTAAAACAGACGACCTATTAAAGCGAGCGGAGAAGGTTATTTACGCCCATAAGGATGGATATTATGGTTGTTCTGCTAGAGAAGAGCGGTACTCTAAGCTAATCCAAGAGCTATCCGATAAGCTCAAAGCGTATACGGAGAGGATGGAGAGTAAAAAGTTGTTGGAAAAGATAGCTGACAACGATGATTTCACGAATGCCGTTATAGATGCTGGCAATGTTTTCCCTCATATTTCACCAAAAGACATGGAAACCATAGCACAAGCAGCCATAAACGTAATCAAGGGAGATGATGATGACAGATAAGAAGAGGAGCCTAGCACAGAATCGCTATAGATGGGGAGTGGTTGTAGATACAGTGTTAAAGGCTATGAATCAAGAGCTGGAAGAAAGAGGGTGTGAGTATAGATTAAAGCCGGAAGATGTCGACCTGTTTATAAAAGAAAATGCATTGGGTATAGCGCATAGAATCAAGACTTCTATAGGTGAGTTTATTATTCAAGGAAAACTAAAGACTAGGACTCCTGGGGAGTTTGAAGAAGCAATGGAACAAGTACGTGCATACTTTGCACAAACTGAAGCGCCTATTTATATTGCGCTACCGAACGAACCTGATTGGGATAACGATTATAAAGATAACTTGGAGAAGAAATGATTATGGAGGTAGATAAAAGAATGATAATGTTAGTAGGGGATAGATTGAAGGCGGAGGGTCGAGAAAAAAATATAACAGTGGAGGCGTTGGCAGAGTTAGTGGGAATTGCATTAACTGTTTGGGATTATACGGATAACGCTAGCAACTTAAGGATGATGACTAAGGCTATATTGGCCATACTTGATTACAGAGAAGGATGGCCGCCCGCAGGCACGAAAACACCACCCCCAAGATACATATCTACTATAGCAGGTAACCTACCCACCCAAGAAGGAGTCCTAAATCCCATACCTGATTTTAGTATGAGCCTTTACAGCTTTAATGATATACCAGGCACGCATAATACCGATGCCATCCTTTTTGATGAGATTGTAAAATAAGTCGTCAGCTTGTTTACGCTGGTCTAATGTTATCAGTCCTTTTTGATGCCAGTTACAAAAAGCATCATGAATACATGAACCACGCATAATATTTCCTGTATCCCTTGCACCACTGGCACCATCCCAGCAGAAGCCCTTATGGATGTATAAACGTCCGGTGGTGGTCAAGGTTGAAAAGTTGGTTCTTATGGTATTGGTGGGTCTTATATTCGTTCGTAGGGAGAATGCTTTGGTTATTCTATAGTCCCAAGGTCTTAAAGATTCATATTCCATTATTATCTCTTAGTTGGTTAAAACTTGCTTCACATCGAAGTTAGGGCATGTCTTATACTTATTAAGGTCTCTATGACCATATCTACCTAAATCACCGAATACACCCTGTAAGACTCTGTCAAGGTTTCTGAGGGCGTTAAATTGCTCCTTGGTAAACTCATCCCTGCCAATAAGACAAGTGCCTATGCTGTTGAAGTTATACCTAAGACAATGTGCGCCTGGTATAACTACAGGACGACCTGTCATTATATCACCATTTCGATAAATGACAAAATGATATCCAATGTCATCCCATCCGTTATCATTTACATGCCAACCTCTTATTTCTTCAACCGTGACAATTCTGTTATTCGGGGTGTCTGAACAATGTATTATATGGGTGTCTATGTCTCTCATTCTTTATAATTACTTATGAGCTGCTGATCAACTAATCTTACGATAGCCTCCTTGTTAAGCATGACCTGATTTTTGACTCCCCTTAATTCCCCCGAGAACTGAACCAATAAAGAGTTTTGCATCTTCACATTCGTATTAAGCTCTGTAAAGATAAACCCAACTAAGACCACCACAATAATCGCAAGAGGGTTAGCAATCAACTTTATGTTTGCCACTGATTTAAAGAAAACCTTACGGGCACGATCATCTATTTTTATGTCCAACGCCTCGCTGTTAAGCATATCATCTAAATTAGGCATTTGCTTTCCTTTTTCTTGAACGTTTAGGCTTGGGTGTAGGTTTTGGTATTTTTTTACCGTTAACTGAATCTTTGATAGCTTTTAATGCCTGGTTTTTAAATCGTGTTCTTTTTGCCATTATTCTTCCTCCGCAATCCAATTTGATGGCTTTTTAGCTAACTCCGTAGACCCGACAACCAAGACCGCCTCCAACTCTTCTACGGCCTTGTCTAGTCGTGCTTCCGCCCTACTAAAGCCCCACACATCCCCTGCATCGGACTTGGTGACAAAATCCCATTCATCCATCACATAGCCATTTGTAGCCTTGTAAGGACAGCCATAAGCCTTATTTATTTCATCCAATGATGTTTGGGCATCCGCCCTATTGTTCCATGTATTAAAGGTCATGACAATGGTACCCCCCACTCTCTTGAAAGGATTGAATTAGTTGTGTAAATTTCACCCGGGGATAAAAACCTATTCCACACTAAAAACCTAGCCATAGAACCATTAAAGAAATTGTCTGTTCCCGCCTGATTTGAACCCAAAGCCATTCCATCTATTCCACTGATATCCGCACCCTCGGCGTCAGTTACGGCGATGCCACCATTAACTGAAATACTTTGTGTGGTCGTATTTTGTTTAAACGCAGTAATAATATTCCAGTTGGTTTCATCAATATTAGCAGCAACAGTATTAAATGTTGCATTATTACTGAAATTTACCTGACCACTTGACATTTGTAAGTTCAGTCTGGTAGAGCCGCCAACACCTGCGCTAAGAACCCGTTCATCTGCTGCACTATCCTGCTTCATAACAACGATTATAGTTAGGTCCCCATTAGGAATATCAAACATACCGCCAGAGAGTGCCATAGTATCCCCACCGTCAAAATCCAGAACATTCTTGCCGTATTGTGATACAGTGCCAGTAGTCGGTTGTTTGGAACCCGTGCCCTGCGTTGCGTCGTGAATACTACCTAAACTGTGATTCCAAGCACTAACCGCACCACTAGTTGCAATAACCGTAGCTGCGTTATTAGCATCTAAGGCTGTAAACAAGCCTATTGTTGGTATTTTAGGCAATTCTCTAATTCTGGCAATATTGCGTAACATGTTAATCCTGATATATAGATAGACGAATATTAAACACCTCGGCATTCGTTGGTATATAAGCATTTCTAGCTACCAATACACCGAACAAATCTTGTACATTAGACGCACACCTAAATGGAGCGGCAACAGCACCGGAAGTTAAAAGCGTATTACCACTTGCCGTGCCAACATGAGAGCCGTTAATCGGAATTACAGCCACTACCGTCTGCATTTCAGCATCCGTCGGGGTGAATGCTGCGTTATCCTGATCTGCCGTGGGGGCTGTATCAAACAACCACAACTCCGCTTGTAATTTCAATGCAGGACTTGACGAATCATCAATAACAACCTGTCCTATAGTTCCACTGCCTCCAGCTTTACGCACAACTTTTGAAAACGTCCATACCGTAGAGCTTGAAGTAGCCTCCGATATCGTGTCCCCAGCTGCATATGTGGCGGTATCCCCCGGCCTTGTTTTTGATGTAGCAATGACCGATAGCATATTAGTACCGGCAATCACTTGATCGCCGCTTGGTGTTTGTGACATTTAATTCTCCTTGTTTAAAATTATTTAGATTTGTTCCACACGTCCATTAGTTATCGCCGTGAATTTCAGTAAACCTGATAGGTCGTCATTGATTGTTATTGACTGATTGTCACCCGTTCTGGAGTCAAGTATAAGACGTTCCTCTGAATCAATAAATAGTTGCACCTTGACCAATGTGTTAGTTCCATCATCTACAAGATCCTTAACTGACCAGCCAACCGACAATATATCACTAAGCTGACGAACTGGAAAGCCAAACTCTGGCCGGCCTAATAACCGACTTGCTAACACAATACCGTTGCTTAGAGCCGATAAAGCACCAATCTTATTATACGCATGGGCTGTTCCACCGGTACCTACATCGATCCACTGCATTAATACTCTATCAACATGGAGCCTGGTTCCTTTGTCGGGGATTACTTCAAATCTGGCTGGTGTTCCCGTGTTCTCTATCTGTAGCACATCAAAAAATATTGTTGGTCGTGGCCCACTTCTTCTTACTATAGTTATTGTTAACTCATCGACAGTTATGTCAGAGGCCGACATCTCATCTTTAGGAACAACAAATCCCTGATAAGAACCTAATATCGCAGGGTTCATAAAATCATTCAAATCTACGGAAGTACCTACATCCAAACCATTATTCCGGAATTGTAATATAGTACTGTTAAGCGCCTCGTTATATGCAACAAGCTGAATTTGACCCGTTATAGCTGTATGTGACGACATATCTGTCTCTGTTGCATCAGTAAAAGAGGCAAAATCAGAATCGTTAGCGGCGGTTATTGATACGTGATTTGTACCCGCTTGTGGGGTAGCAGTATCCGCAAAGTTCCACGTTCCAACACCGATAGCACCCGTCCATCCCGCATTATCACCACCATCATGTATTAACTCTGGAGTGCCGCCAAAGGTAACATTTTGGTTCATGTCCATCCCAAATGTGGGATTTACAAAAAACTTACTTTGTCGTACGGTTTTAAGCTTAGCTTCAGTATAGACGATCTGACCTGTCGTACCCTCTCTTGTGAGGAGTTTGGCTGCTTTGCCACCATTGCCATCTATAATCAGTGTTTTTATAGACATAAATTATGCCGTTTCAAAGAAGCCCATGACAGTTATGTCAATTATTCCCCCAGCACCAACGTCATATTCAATTGCAAAAGCCTCACCTTTACCGATAATAAAAGCGTCATCAAAGCGAATTTCTTCGCTTTGATCAGCACCCACGCTTCTAACCGCTATTACAGCAGATTCTGTTAATCCGGTCACAGCTGCGTTACCCAAAACCGTGGCGACCGCATTATCTCCAAACAAAGTATTTAAATTCGTAGGCGTGATTGTTGTTCCGGAAGCTGTGCCGGTCACTTTGGAAACTTTGAATCTTGCAAGTACCGCCGTCCCAAAGATTATTGAATGCACATAAAACTTTTTAGTCGTATCGTCATTCTGGAAGTAAAAGTTGTACTCATCGGCAGCCGAAGGGGTATCAAGACTTACCGTAGTATATGCATCACCGTTATCACGTGACATGTAAAAGATTCTATCATCCGATCTTGAACTTACATTAAGCCTGTTATCAGTTGGGGATACACTGGCAGTTTGATTTGTCCGTCCGTCGTTAATTAAAACCATAATTAATTCTCCTTTGTGTCTTGGGTTGTAATAAGTTCATCGTTAATTATTTCAAAATGCGTATTCATCCTTCGTAACTCGATGAGCATCATTTCTAATAATTCTTCTATCGTCGCATTGGTGGTGTTTACCTTGTTCTCACCGCCTTTTTTAACTGTCGGACTCGGATCAAAACTCATGTTATCATCCATCCCGTGCCATCTGACTGCACTCTTCTGTTGGTAAATGCTCCGGGTTGCCCGGCATTTATTAGTGTGCAAGGTAGGCCGTCTATCAACTCGCCATCCAAGCCTTTTAGGTTTATTGCTCCTGAGCCAAAATGTTTCACGTTAAACTCCTGCCCACTTTTGCCTACGGCTGTAGGTAGCGTTAAATCAAACGAGCCAGAACCAGTTGTTTTTATTGTAAAGTCCGTATCTAGTATGCTGTCTGTAGAACTAACCTCTCGGAAGTTGTTCTGACCTCGATAAACGAATAGTCCCGACTCAACCCAAGAATTGCCGTTAAACACTATCAACTCACCGATAGCAGTTCCAAGGTTAACGGTGTTCCTTAGTGGATTCGTATAGAAAACCTCAAACACGTCACTGGCTAATTTGTCTGTTATCTTGCCAGCGTTTATTTTCTTGCCATTACTCAGCGTGGTAATAAGATTCTTTTTCTTGTCGATTCTTACATCAACAATACTTATTCCATCTTTACCAGGATCGCCCTTCTTTCCCGGTGTCCCCAGCCCATCTTGTCCAGGCTCACCCTTATTACCTTTTACACTTATGCCGTCCTTACCATCTTTCCCATCAACCCCATCTTTTGGCTTCTTGATGCGCTTTAACAAGCGTTTAATTACCTTTTCTTCCGAGATGTGCTTCTTTGCAAAGGCACGTATTTGATCGGGCGTTGCAGTATCTGGTACTTGTAATCTTATTACATTGCCATCTGGAAGCTTAACTCGTGTTATCGGCATTTATTCTACAGGTTTGGGGTGTCTGATTTTTATATCAGCTACTCTAGCTTGTTCTACTTCAAGGCCATTTTCTATAATATTCTCTAATTGCTGGGCAACTGTACCATATTCTTTTTTGCGGTGTTCTATTACCTTTGCTAATTCTCTTTGTGGCGCATCGACTGCATAAGCAATTTCTTTTGCCTCCATTTCTTTGCATATATTAGCATCAATAATAGGGTCATATGGACGTGGTAACCCTCCATTGACTCCCGGATGACACGGTGTATCAATTGGCACTTCTATCTTATCGCCGTTTAAATCAATGACTTCTTTCATTACCTTATTCCTTTATGTATAAATGTTCCGGACGCTACATTGCCAGTACTAAAGATAAATCTGACCGCGTTAATTGCCGCCGTTGTTCCATCACGTTGCCCTACCATATCCGCCTTATCCAAATCCGCACTAGATCGTAAGTTTCCACCAATTGATGTAATAATTTTATCCACGGATGCTTGTCCCGGATCATACAGCCTAATGACCGCACTATATCCCTCCGAACTCGTGGCCTCTACCGCACTGCTCAATACCATTTGTGATGCAGAAGTTGACGTTAAACTAGAGTAAGTTCCCGAAGAAGAAGAGCTTACATCGGTATGATATCTATATGCCGTAGTCAGATAAGTTGATCCACCATCTGTACTGAGCAACATATGTAAAGTAGCATCCGCTGCCGGTATGACATTAATAAGATGAAACTCATGAATTTTAAAATTGCTATCTATATTTGCAGTAAAACTAATATTCGCAGAAGAACTAGCTACTTGCGTTAATATAGTGCTGTCAACTCCTCTACTGGATAAAGTACTTCTGTAATTTGTTCCATCACTATCAATCCTGGCTGTATCGCCCGTTGCTAGTATTAATGTTGCATTACCATCAATTGTAGAGGTTGTAGGTGTTATTGTTAAAGCTCCAACACCTATGTTATTTACCGTAGTATACCAACCATCAGGAAAGGCCGCCCCTGCCTGTGGTAGCGTTCCGGCAATAGCTGCCGCGTTGCTTGTTGTGAGAAGTCTATCATGGTCACCAGATATAAAAGTATATGTTGTTCCTGTTTCGGCTTTAACGCCTCGTAATTCCTCTAATCCTGTAGTTGACCATTCATCTGTTGCTGTTGATGAGGAAGTAAAGATACAACTATCACCAGGGAATAATAATATGGTAAGTGAGCCGTTAATAGTTTCGGCGTCCTTACCATCAAAAGTAACTAAGCCAGTACCACCATTGCGGGCTGTAAATACAAAACCAGAACCTACCGCACTAGCCACGTCTGGTAAAGTGATTGTGTTCGTGCCAGTTACTATAATGTGATTATTAGCATCTGAGGCAGTTAGGGCGGTTGTTGTGGAAATATTTTGTGTTACAGCTCCCAGGTCCGAACCAATAGGCACTGTATCAATATCCCATATTGGGCTTGAATTTGCATCCGCCGCCGCTTGTGTCGCAAATAAAGCAAGTCTGTACTTTTCATTAATATACGGAGTGATGATAGTGCCGGAAACTGCCGGATAGCCATCCGCATTTAATGTTATAGTGGCGGCTGTTGTTCCTCCCGCGGAGTCAGTGGCCATACTTATATTCGTCAGTGTACCAGAGGAATAAGCCTTTAACACCGCGCCAGAATGTGGGTCACCACTAGTGTCTACATATTGTGGTACTGTGTGACTAATTGGAAAAAATGCCATTATTTATCCTCTATGTGTTCCAAAATGCTACGGTCACTGCCTGAGTTCCGTTGAAGAATTTAAAATAACCGTCCGGCGGATTCATATTAACCGTACTTGACGAAGCCCAGCCCGGGTCTACAGTCGGCGTATCCGTCTGTCCCGTCATTGTTGTTGCCCCTGCCAGACCTGTAGTATCTAAATCAGTGACAAATTCTATCGTAGGTATGCCGCTATTAGCCGCATTACCACCAATTGCAAAAAACATCTCATACATTGAACGCTGCAAAGCCTTGAAATACGCCAGCATTTCAGGATCGTCTTGTATCTTTTTCGGTATCTTTGTCGGTGGCGGTGAGAGTATTGGCATTTTTTTCCTTTTTTTTAAAAAAGATGTTGACTTACTGAACGGACTAGTGTACTGTCCAGTTAAGGGGTAAGTAACCCTACTAATCAAGGAGTCAGTACCATGGAACTTAAAGTAAGAATTAAAAACGTATTCGGTAATAAAACCATTTATCCAGTTTGCGATAAAAGCAAACTACTGTGTGTATTTAAAAAACAAAAAACTCTTACAGAGAATGATGTAGATATTCTTAAACAGCTGGACTATTCGTTTGTGATAGAACCAGATCAACTTTAATTAGAGGTGTTATTATGACAGAGACAGAATATAGACAAAGAGTGTTAAAACGCCTTGAATATATAGCTTATTCTACCTGCTTTATTGCAGGGCTGCTTGGCTGGCAATCAATCCAGTCAATGGTATTTTAGAAGGTGTTTTCTCGACTGTAGCTTTCAAAGCTTTATTGACAAGTCGTTGCGAACGATTGACCGATTGCACACCCCTTGCGCCACCTACCAACGCCCCTGCTTTAGCCACTCCAACCAATCCCGTTGCTACTGCGCCTAATGCGCTTTTCTGGAACGTGTCCGACCCTCCAGGCAATGGTAGAAACTCTTTACCTATCCTTGCAAGGTCAACCAATTCATCTTCACCGGTTGCTTTACTTGATGCGCTTATGAACTTACTTGACGCTACTCTATTCAACAATTGAACAGGGTTAATCTGTCCATCGGTTGATTTCTCAAGTAGCGGCTGGATAGTCTTAAAATTGCGCCATTGTCTACGTGCTTCTTTTAGGCTTTTAGCTTCCGCACCAGATAGATTAGGAGCGGCAATATCATCTATTGCATCGACAATCTCACTTACAAAGTCTCTTGCCCCACCTTGTGCTTTTGTTGCTCTTTTGAGAGTTTCAGAGCGAATACTTGCCAGCTTCTCACCAGATAATTGCAGCTTTTCAGGACGTATAATTTCTTGTCCGAACTCATCCAATATACCAGTTGCCTTTTTGCCGGCACGTATTTGTTTCAATGTTAAATCTACATTCGCATCAACTATATCAGCAAGCCCGGTTTCTATTGAGATTCTTGCTTCTTTTTTTATTGCTATAAGTTTTTGTATTGCCTCATTTGGTACAGATATTTCCTTACCTTCTAAAATGGTATCGAATTTTTTGCCTACATCAGTTCTAAATTTCTGTATAACCGCCGGACTTAAATCTTCTGTTTCTTGCCCGATTGTCTTTGCGACAGCCTTTGTAAATGATTTACGCTGCAGCGTAGTAAACGCCTCATCACCACTAAATGGTATTTCCTGCCCTACTTTCTGTACTGTTTTTCTAAACTTCGTAGGGTCAATTTGATCTATGCGTAATGGTATGCCAAAATCCTTAGCTCGTTGTGCCAGTGCTTTTGTAGCCTCATCAATCTTAGGAACTAATGCCCTGCCTGCGGACGATACTAAACCTGTAACCGCTGGCAATGCCGCTCCTGTGACTGCTCCAAATGCTGCGCCTGTTTTTGCCCCTTCTAATCTTTTGCCTTCTTCTGCGCTTCCTGCTCCCGATAACGCCCCTGCAGTTGCTCCCGTGGCAATGGACGTGCCAACTCTTGTGGATACAGCCCCTTTGGTAAGAAGGCTTGTTAATGCACCCCCTGCTTTCGTTCCAGCTACTGCTACTCCCGTTCCTATTGCTCCGGCTATTTGCGCCCCGATTGCTGTCTTGGGGTTTTGTTGTATTTGTCTCTTTTGGCGTGCGCTCGTGTCCGTCTTGGCTTCTGCAAGTAATGAACTAAAATCTTCGTCCGTTGCAACGCTGGCTATCCCTGCGCCTATTAAATTAGCGGCTTCATCAGCAAAGCCAAACGTAGCACCTTGCAAGCCTTGCTCTAACGCTGTACGTGCTAATCCCTCTTGGGGTTCTGGTGCTTGGGGTGGTGCTGCTGCGTCACGTTTTGCACGTAACTCACCAAGTCGCTTCCGTTTTCTTAATTGATCTAGTCGCTCCCTACTCACTACCAAACTCCTGTTCAAGTGCTTGCAGTTCGGCTGCTTCTTCTGCGCTTAAGTCTCCTGTAGTTGGTTCATCCGGCAAAATCGTAATGCCCTGCCTTTCTGCTTTTCTTTTCAGTGACTCAATATCAGCTAATCTTCCAACAAGGAATGATTTAGTTATAGCTTTTTTTTCTTCTGGCGTCGCTTTTGGATCACCCAGAGTTAGTATTAAGCTATCACCCTCGGCTTTTGTAAATGCCGCCCCAAAAGTATCACGTAAAAGTGGAAATATTTCAGTTCTTAGCTTTGCCTCATACTCCGTCCTTGCTCTGCCACCAAGGCTCACCTCAAGACCAGCCGCCCTTCTAGCATCGTCCGCTAAGACCGCCGTAACCGCATAAGTAGCAACCTCACCTAAAGCGTCCAGATCTTTAACCATAGTTTGTAAGCGAGGGAAATTTGCAATTTTATTATCCAACTCAACAATAGTTAAACCTTTATCCGCTCCCACCAACTTAGCCATCGCAACAGCGTCCGCTATCATTGGCTCAAGTTTGAGCTTGGCTTTTAGCTTTCCGGTTTCCTTTGCGCCTGATAATGCCTCTTTTGTTTCTAGCGCACCAGGTGCTGAAATGATAAGGCCTTCGTCATCAATCTTTTCGCCTTTTTCAAACACCTTTTGTACAGCAAATAT
>SDBT01001577.1_pt1 | contig 40423 bp, 40 predicted proteins | sample 2277101 | NCBI WGS metagenome assembly SDBT01 (sample SAMN10404973, study PRJNA504765) | marine sediment metagenome | isolation source: marine sediment core GS10_PC15, 103 cmbsf | place: Arctic Ocean: Southern Knipovich Ridge | collected 2010 | reverse complement strand
CCCGTTGGTCTGAGCAAGCGAGAGGCAGAGATCCTACGCCTCGTGGCTCAAGGTAAGTCCAACAAAGACATCGCCGATCTGCTCTCCCTCTCCGAGCAGACCATCAAAAATCGTCTCTCAGCCATTTATCATAAGTTGAAGGTCGCCAACCGCGCTGAAGCCGTCACCTATGCTATTCAACAAGGCTTGATCTCCTTGGAATAGCATGCCTATCCCCCTCCTAACTATTTGCTATGGAACATTGGTACGCTCTCTACACCAAGCCACATAAGGAACACCGCGTCCGCAGTGTTCTGGAAAGCAGAGGCTTCGAAACCTATCTTCCTACCATTCAGGTGAGGAGAGAAGGGCAGAAGAGCACCAAGCCTTTTTTCTCCTGTTATCTCTTTGTTCGCCTGTGCCTTGCGGAAGTCTTACCCAATTCGCATGCGGAGCGGGTACGAGTATTGGTGAAAGCCCTGGGCTGGATGATGCCCTGCAAGATCGGAGTGACGTATCTGGAGAAGGCAGGGTAATTCAAAGTCCAGAGTTCAAAGCCTTCCCAGGGAGATGCACAGCTTGCACCGGTCTGGCAGAACCTGCCCGGGAAACGTGACAAGGAGATGGGGCAACAAGGGGGACAGGGTGAAGAGGCACAGAGTACGGTTCTGATCCTGGCATCCCGTTTGATGGACGACTGGCGTTTGTCGTTGGTCTGGCCGAAGGATGCCGTCGTCGCTGGTCATTCTTCGATGGAGGTTTTACCCGCATGGAACTACTAGAATACTGGAAGATCATCAGAAAGCGGCTCTGGCTCATCGTGCTGCTCATGGCAGTCTCGACGGCCAGCGCCACCTACTACAGCCTGCAGCAGGTGCCGCTGTATCGCACCACGACGATTTTGTTCCTGAACCCTGCTATGCCCAGCCCGCTGCTGCCCTACTATGTCACCCTTTCTGCAAAAAGCCTGGCCAATACTTATGCGGAATTCATGCGCACTCGATCCTTTGCCCAGTTGGTGGCGCAGCAGATGGGGGATGAGACCACACTTGAGGAGGTGCTGGGCGCGATTTCGACGCATTATGTCGAAGACACTCAGTTCTTCAAGATCAGCGCTACCCACGCCGACTCTGAGAAGGCTCAGAAACTGGCCGACACCGCCGCCCAGGTGTTCATCGCCGAGAACATCGCCCGCCAACAGGCAGAGCAGGAGCAGATCCAGGCCCAGCAGAGTCCCGCGAAGGAGCTGGAGCGCCTGCAACTGCAGGAGTTGCAGCAAAGCTTGCAGGATGAACTGGACTACTCTGGCCAGCAGATCGAGAGTCTGCGAACGCAGCTCACCGAGCTGGAGAGCAGCCCTCCCTCCGAAGAGATGGATCAGCGCATCCTGGCCCTGCGCCAGGAGCTGATCAACAGCCAGTCGCTGAGGGTCGAAGTGCTCAGCAGTCTGGCTCAGGCCCAGGCATCCCTGACAGCCAGCGAAGGGCCGCGACACGTGGACACCGCCGTAGTGGTGGATGCAGCCCCCCTGCCCATCGCGCCCTTGCCGCAGCAGACTCTCCAGAACATCCTCCTGGCCCTGGTCGCGTCCCTGGGACTGGGAGTGGGTCTGGCCTTCCTGCTGGAGTACCTGGACTATACCATCAGAACCCCCGAGGAACTGGACGCCGTCTACGGCATGGCCACTTTGGGAGTGATCGGTGTCATCCAGGGTGGGCATAGCGGGGGCATCCGCCGCGAGCAGATCGTGGCCCTCACCCAACCTCGCTCCCCCATCGCCGAGGCCTTTCGCTCACTGCGCACCAACATCCAGTTTGCCAACCCCGGCAAGCTGGTGCGCAGCCTGCTCATCACCAGCGCTGGCCCGAGCGAGGGCAAGACCCTGACGGCGGCCAACCTGGCAGTGAGCCTGGCTGGTGGGGGTAGTCGGGTCATCCTGGTGGACGCCGACCTGCGCAAGCCACGCCTGCACCGGCTCTTCGAGGTCACCAAGGAGCCTGGCTTCACCAATCTGATTATTGACCAGCCGGGACCTCTCCCCCCTACTCCCCCTCTCCCAAAATCAGGAGAGGGGGGAACTGGGCGCGCCTCTCCCCCAGGATTGGGAGGGACTGAGGAGGGAGCTCTTGATGGATACCTGCGGCCCACAGGGGTGGAGAACCTGAGGGTGCTGCCCTGCGGCACGGTGCCGCCCAACCCGGCTGAGCTTCTGGGCTCCCCGCGGGCGGCTGAGGTGATGGAACAGCTCAGGGAGCACGCCGACGTGGTGGTCTACGACTCGCCGCCGGCGGCCACTGTGACCGACGCGGTGGTGATGGCCTCCCGGGTGGATGCCGTGCTCCAGGTGGTGTGGGCCGGCGGCACCCGCCGTGACCTGGTAGTGCAGGGCAAGGCTGTTCTGGAGAAGGTGGGTGCCCGTATCCTGGGCCCGGTGCTCAACCGGGTGAGCCTGTCCGATCTGGGATACTACAGCTACTATTATTACTACGGCTACTATCGAGACGGCGACGAGCACGAATCCGAGGAGCGGTCAGGCCTGCGCCGGCTGCTGCCCCGACGATGGCGGCGTAGACGTCGTAAGCGGCGTAGCGGTGAAGAGGTTGCGGCGGAGCAGGGGAGCGGGGGAGCAAGGGAGCCCTTCGACGAAGCTCAGGACAGGCATGGGAGCACAGGAGCAGAAGGGCTGGGGTGAGCAGGATTCAGAGTCACGAGGAACTGGATGTGTATCGGTGGAGCGGATGATGAAAGTCCTGGAGGCGTGGCAGGATAGAATGGTAAGAAGATTGTCGGAGGAGGTGTAAGCGCGGCCTGGGGCTAACTGCACAGGTTGAAACTTTGTCGAAGGGAGCCCGCCGAAGAGTTGAGCGCAAGTTCGAGGATTTGAGCAGGAGGTGAAGGATTACAGAGGCACTGCAGTTGCCACAGTATGATGAGTGGATAGCCGATCACCTGGATGAACTGGTCACCCAGCATGCTGGCCAGGTGGTAGCAATCCATCAAGGGAAGATCGCTATCATCGGCAACTCAAGAAGTAGACGTGTATCGTGAGGTCCGCGAGGCAGGTCTGGAACCGATGCCTATCGTCTTGCGTGTTCCTCGTGTGACAACACCGACCGTGGATATTGGAACACTGATTACACATACTCCTGACGTGCGGGGGGGGCGGGCGCGCATTATTGGAACAGGAGTCACGGTGCAGTGCATTGTTGGCTGGTACAAACTAGGGCTCAGCCCGGAGGAGATCGCAGAGGAGTTTGGTCATCTGACATTGGCGCAAGTCCACGCTGCTCTGGCCTACTATCACGCTAACCGGGAAGAGGTTGAGTCTGCTATCGCCGCCGATGATGCTGAAGCCGACAGGCTTGCGCAGCGGCATTATCAAACCGCCGGGGCCGGGTGTGACGATTCGTCTCTATTTCGACGAGGATTCAATGCGTCGTAGCCTGGTACGGGCCTTGCGCGCCAGAGGTGTGGATGTGATAACTGCATTGGACGCAGGGATGATTGAGCGGGAAGATGCGGAACATCTGGATTATGCTACCGAACAAGGCCTGTCCTGAGCTTGCCGAAGGGCCAAGTCTTGCACAGTTTCAACGTGAGGGATTTCTATCGTCTGCACAGCGATTATGTGGCCCAGGGCAGGCCGCACGCCGGCATCATCCTTATGCGCCAGCAGCGCTATTCGGGTAACCGTTCAGGGGGTCTGAAAATCCTTACCACAAAGTCACAAAGACACTAAGGAGACAAAGAAAAAGCGCCTTCAAAAACGACTTTTCACCTCCAAATCTTTGAGTCTTCGTGTCTTGATGGTTAGAAAAAACTCCACCTGAACGCTTGCGTATTCGGCTGGGGAACAGATGCGCCGCCTCCTCAAGTTAATGGCGAGTAAATCCGCTGATGAGATAAAGAACTGGGCTGAGTTCTTGAGTGCATGGGGTTGAATGTCAAGATGACCGACATCGCAATTCGAGTCGAAAACCTGAGCAAACAATACCGCATCGGCGGCTCCCAGCTCCGCTACAAGACAATCCGGGAATCGCTGACCGAGGCGGTGAAGGCACCTCTACGCTACCTATCGTCCGTTGTCTTGTGACTCGAAATGAGGCTTACCTGATATGAGCATAGAAACTTCTGTTACCGAACAACAAACTGGCGAGGTCGTTGTCACTGATTTTGCATCTTCCGCGCCTGAACTGACGGTCATTGAAGCTAGCTCCGGCTGGCGGCTGATTGACTGGCGGGAGTTGTGGCGTTATCGGGATCTATTTTACTTCCTGGTTTGGCGGAACGTCAAGGTGCGCTACGCCCAATCGATCCTGGGCATAGGTTGGGCGGTGATCCGACCGGTGTTCAGCATGATTGTCTTTAGCATCGTCTTTGGCCGCCTGGCCAAGGTGGCTTCCGATGGCGTGCCCTATGCCATCTTTAGCTACGCCGCTCTGGTGCCCTGGACCTACTTTTCCAGCGCCTTGACCGGCGCCAGCGGCAGCCTGGTGGGCGCCTCCGGCATGATCAGCAAGGTCTACTTCCCCCGCCTGATCATCCCGCTGACAGCGGTGCTGAGCAATCTGGTTGATTTTGCCATTGCCCTGCTGATCCTGTTCGGTCTGATGGTCTGGTTTGGCATGCGGCCCACGATCTGGGCCCTGCTCCTGCCCTTGCTGGTGCTGCTGATGATGCTCACCGCCACCGGGTTGGGGATGTGGCTCACTGCCCTGGCGATCCAGTACCGGGATGTCAAGTATGGCCTCAGTTTTGCCGTGCAATTGCTCATGTACGCGGCGCCGGTGGTCTATCCGGCCAGTTCGATTCCCCCGCAATACCGTTTGTTATACGGTCTGAATCCTATGGCCGGCGTCATCGAGGGCTTTCGTTCGGCCCTGCTGGGCACCAACCCGATGCCCTGGGATCTTTTGCTTCCAGGCACGATTGTTGCTATAATTGTCTTTATCGGCGGGGCCCTCTATTTCCGCCGCATGGAGCGTATTTTCGCCGATGTGGTCTGAATTGTGAACTTCGAAATAAGAGTGACATCGCCATCCGTGTGGAAAACCGAGGAGGGATTAGCCACGAACCCTTCGACAAGACTTCGACAGGCTCAGCCCAACGGCTCAGGGCAGGTTTCACGAATTAACACGAAAAACGATAAATTAGTAAAATTCGTGTCAATTCGTGGCAAAAAAGAAGTATGACTAACATCGCTATCCGCGTCGAAAACCTAAGTAAACGCTACCGCATCGGCCTCAAAGAAGAGATGCACGATACGTTATTTGGTGCTATGGCTGACTTTGTCCGCCAGCCTATCAAGAACTTACGCCGCCTGCGCCGACTCTCCCGCTTTGAGGAGGACGGCCGCGACGCCGAAGACATTATCTGGGCGCTGAAGGATGTCTCCTTCGAGGTTGAACAGGGCGAGGTCGTCGGCATCATTGGCCGCAACGGGGCGGGGAAGACCACGCTGCTGAAAATCCTCTCCCGCATCACCGAGCCCACTAGTGGCCGGGCGGAGATCCGCGACCGGGTCTCCAGCCTGCTGGAGGTGGGCACTGGCTTCCACTCCGAACTGACCGGGCGGGAGAACGTCTACCTGAACGGTACCATCCTGGGCATGAGGAAGGCAGAGGTTGACCGCAAGTTTGACGAGATAGTGGATTTCTCCGGAGTGGAGAAGTTCATTGATACGCCGGTAAAGCGCTATTCTTCTGGGATGAGGGTGCGTTTGGCTTTTTCCGTGGCCGCCCACCTGGAGCCGGAGATTCTGCTGGTTGATGAAGTGTTGGCTGTGGGTGACGCCGCCTTCCAGAAGAAGTGCCTGGGGAAGATGGGAGATGTGGCGGAAGAGGGCCGGACGATACTATTTGTGAGTCACAATATGGCGGCAATAGAGAATCTTTGCCAACGATCAATTTTGCTAGAGTCAGGCTCTATAGCCTGTACGGGAAATACTCCATCAGTCATTAAACTATATCTTGAAACTGTACTCCCACCTGCAATAAAGCAAGTCCCTCTAGCACACCGCGTTGATCGTTCCGGAAATGGCAAGGTGCGACTGACAAGCTTCCACATTGAAAATGAAACAGGGCAGCATGTTCCAGTACTGTTGAGTGGACATGAGGCTGTCTTTGTCGTAGGTTACATCTGTAAAGACAAACAACCGGTGAGAAATGTTTCTATGAGCGTCGGGCTGTATACTAATCGCAATCAGGGATTGTTTATTCTAAATAGCACTTATACTGACCAGAAGTTTGACGAGATTCCACCGGTTGGCGAGTTCAGATGCCATATTCCGCGTTTTCCTTTAACACCTGGCCGTTACATAGTTGGGGCTCGCGTAACAGTATGTGATGAGGAAGCAGATTGGCCCAAAGATGGTATAGGATATGTAGACGTAGGAGAGGCAGACTTTTTCGGCAGTGCTGGCAAGGGACTCGGTGGTGGCGTTCCGTTTTTGGTCGATGGAAGCTGGTCAGTTGAAGGTAAAGGAGATATGCAAAATGCCTAAATTTAAGGCTTTCATCAAATTATTTGTTCCTCCAATAATAGTCAAATTATTAAAGTTCGTTATGCATAGAAGCAGCAAGCCAGCAGAACTCCCTGAAAATACTCATACCCTTCAAGCGTCTTATGTTGACTGGCAATTCATGACGGTAGGTGGCGGACGAGCCATCGAATTGCCGTGGATGCTTCGCCATACGATGGATGGTGCGGACAAGATATGCCTTGATGTAGGTACGACTAATGTGTTTGGTGGCTGGTCTCGCACCTCCGTCGGGCGGTATCTAGCAGATTCCTACAAATCAGTATTTGCTATTGATAGACGAGTACCGAAGTCGTTGGGAATTGTGGATTGCTTTTGCGCGGCGGATGGAGTGGAGCTTCCGTTTCGAGATGAGAGCTTCGACTTAGTCACATGCGTATCGGTTCTAGAGCATGCCGGATTGGCCGAATATGGTCAACGGCCAGGTGAAGAAGCTGATTTCAAAGTATTTGCCGAAATGTTGCGTGTACTCAAGGTGGGCGGGCGCTTATTGCTTACAGTACCTTGTGGAGTGGATGAAATACACGCCGGCTGGATCCGTGGATACTCAAGGGATAGACTGGACAGATTACTACAGTATGCTTCCGCTTTAGGATACCCAACTGTGGAAGTCAAGGCCAGCTATTATAAAAATAGTAAAATCGGCTGGTTACACGCTGATGAAGAGCAAATGTGCGAGGTTCGTCAATATCAGTACCCTAAAGGCGACGTTAATGGGTTGTATTGTGGCGTTTTCGTTCGTTGTGAGCACAGTGAGAAGTGACAACTGCACATAGGCTATTGATTGGATACAAACAGGAGGCAAAGCAGATATGTGTGCAAACACGAATATCGTACCTTGCGTAGTCTTTGCCCTTAACCGTCCCGACAAGTTAGAGCGAGTTCTTGCGGCTTTGAAAGCGCAAGACATCGAGCGCTTGATTGTGTTCGTGGATGGCCCAGGAAACGACGCGGATGTTGAGTTGGTGGAACGATGCAGAGCCATCGCCAGGGAGGTTGATTGGGTTGACAAGGAACTCCACTTTGGAGAGCGGAATCGTGGGTTGCCTGGTTTAAGTGACAACGTAAGTACGGTTATGGATGTATATAGATCAGCCGTCTTCGTAGAAGATGACTGCTTACCTATGCCCGGCTTCTATTCTTTCATGCGACGAGCATTGAGCCATTACGAACCAGAAAAGAGGGTGTTCTCAATTGGAGGATATCAGCCAATACCATACAAGCATCTCAAGGATTACCCGTATTCCCTGGTGAGTTGTGCCAGATTCACATGTTGGGGGTGGGCAACTTGGCAAGATAGATGGGAAGTGATTACTCCATGCTTGTCAAGGTGGCGAGAGCTATTTGATGGCTTGGAGAGCGTCCCCAACGTTGGGGGGCGTGACCTGGGACCCAGGGCACGAAAACATGCGCAGGCCCAATCACCATCTTGGGATATTCAGATTGCCATCTCGATGTTATGGCTTGAGCAAGTGCAACTGCTACCAACCAAGGGATTGGTACGAAATATAGGTCTAGGTAGTGGCACCCACAAGACGTCAAGAGGGTCGAGACGTAGGGCACAACGTAGACAGAATAGAAACGTGCATGAACGTTCACTCAAGAGTATAGTCTGGTTGGAGAACGTCGAGCTGAATAGCGATTATGTCGAAAGACTGAAGCAGTTCGTAAAGGGTCCTGGCCCGGCACCATGGAGAGAGTTTTGGTACCAGGTCAAAGCGAAAGTGCAGCGTAAGGTTCCAAGATTCATCAAAGATTCGCTTCGTGCAGGACTATAGTCGATTAGTCCCCACCAGGTGAAGGAGCAAACTTGGTGGGGCACAGCCGTTCTAAACTGGACGGCTCGGGAGGTACCAGGTGAGGAGGATCAAAGACATACTGCGACAATGGCCTTTGCTGGTCACTCTTTGGCGGTCACTTCATCACACTAAATCCAGACTGCAGAAGCGTCTTTTCAGACCGCATCCAGAGCGATTATACGGTCTTGACCTGCGACAAGGTGAACTTCAGCCTCTCACCAAAAGAGCATTGCTGTCATACAAGACCACACCGTTCAGTTTGTCGCCAGATGACCCTCGTAACGTCCAGTTTAGCAATATCGGAATCATACGTAACATTGTGCGTGTTCTCAATGAGCTAGGTTATACTATAGATGTCGTCAACTACCAAGATACTAGATTCCTACCCAGCAGGAACTATGATCTTTTTATCGGTCATGCAGGATATAACTTTGAGCGTATTGAACGCAACCTACCGTCCCATGTGGATAAGATCTATTTCTCGAGTGGCATCTACTGGAGGGAGTTTAATCGGGCAGTGGAACGTCGCTTTCGACAGCTCGAACAGCGACGAGGGATCCGCCTGCCTTATGAACGGTGGATACATCACAGCGAAGAGTACGCTAATCAGTCTGCTGATGGGATTATCTGCCTTGGCAACGAAGTTACCAAGAAGACTTACTCCCAATTCCCGGTAGTTGTAAACATGAACAATGCTGCGTATCCCATTGAACACTATGACTGCACCAAGAAGGACTTTGCTTCTGCCCGGAGCAACTTTCTTTTCTTTTCGGGCTCTGGCAACGTTCATAAGGGACTAGACCTTTTGCTTGAATCATTTAGTCACCTGGAGGAACATTTATATGTTTGTCAGAGGATTAGCCCTGAATTCTATGAGTTCTATCAACATGAGCTCAAGGACTACCCGAATATTCACTTGGTTGGTTATATTCCAATGAGAGGCGCCGAGTTCTATAAATTGGTAGACAAGTGTGCCTTTGTAATACATCCCTCTTGCGCCGAAGGTCAGCCGGGATCTGTGGTGGATTGTATGCATCAAGGGTTAATCCCTGTGGTGAGCCGGGCTTGTGCTCTGGACATCGATGATTATGGTGTGATGCTGGATCCTTGTACCATTGAAGAGATACGGGGAGTGGTTCAAAGGCTTTCTACCCTTCCCGCAGCTCAGTGTCGTGAGATGTCTATGAGAGCGCGTGAAGCCGCTGTTACAGATTTCTCAGAATCTGCGTTTCGTCAGAACTTCACAGATGCCATTCAGCACGTTCTGTGTGTCGTGCGGGAATGAACTATGTACATATTCCAGAAAGCCTTGCCCATATTTCAGGGAATTGATCTGAGACTGCGCAGGGCCATTGCTGGTAGATTTCCTGGTCGCTTCCCAAGATGGTATTCAACTCTGGACAGTCCTGGGATAAGGGCTGTGCAACGGGCTGCATATGAATTGACAACACAGAGGTACTTGAGGTCAGGAGACAAGGTTCTTGACGTTGGCTTCGGGCTTGGCTACGGGCTCAAGATTATGGCGAGTAAAGCAGAGAGGTTGGAAGGCATAGAGACTGATAGAAGGGCGGTGTCTCAAGGTCAAGAGTTGGTGCGCGAGATCCCTGAGATCCTGGAGCTCAAGCATTATGATGGAAAGAAAATCCCTTATGAGACAAATGCCTTTGACGTTGTCACGTGTGTAGACGTGATCGAGCATATCCCTGATTATACGAACTTGCTCAAAGAGATGGTTCGGGTGTCAAGGCGAGTCGTTCTATTGTCTACTCCCAATCGCCGCCCCGAGAATACAAGGCCTGACGGGAGCCCTAGGAATCGTTGGCACCTGCGGGAATGGTCGTATGAAGAATTTGACGCCATCTTGCAGGGAATTCCCGATGTCCAAGTGGATTGGAATTTCTTAAATGTAGCCCGTTATGGCCCGTTTGAGTGTAGTCCGCACGTTTCCGACGATACTATGGCATTGACGCCAGCCCTGGTGCTTGTGTCTCAACAGAGATGATATGGATTCATCCCGTATGCGCGATGGCTTGACGGTGACTGTTGACGGAGTGATCTATCAGAGACAGTCACGTGGCGGTATTTCACGCCTTTACAGCGAGATTCTTCCGCGCATGTGCGCTATGGACGAATCCTTGCACATTATCCTGTTGACAAGAGGGCGACTCAGACAATCGCTGCCCGAACATCCGCGTATCGCTCATCGGGCCATCTTCCCGGTCAGGCGCTACCTACGCCCTGGGCGCGTGTGGAAACCGGTGATCCCACCAATCAGACGCCTAATACGCAGGATGTGGATCGGGCGTGGAGAAGGCCAGATCTGGCATTCAACCTACTTCACGATGCCTCCGTCAGGTTGGGAGGGGATGCAAGTTGTAACAGTATATGACATGATTTACGAGCTTTTCTCGGATTTGTCTAAATACAGATATGAGGAGCAATTCAGAATAAGGAAACGGAAGTGTGTTATGGCCGCTGATGCTGTGATAGCCATCTCTGAGACCACAAAGGAGGATTTGATAGATATCTACGGACTTGACTCTGGCAAGGTTTGGGCCGTACCTCTTGGTTACACTAAGACTTTCAAGCGTTTAGAGGATGCTGCTGGAATTCTGCCGAGCCCCTTTATCCTATATGTGGGCGGAGATAATCCGCGCAAGGGTTTCGACACCCTGGCGAAAGCTTACAGCAAGTGGGAACATCGCGACAGTGTCGAACTAGTCTCAGTGGGGGCGGGGCGCTCGGAGGAAGGGATTAAGAGGTTAGAGGAGCTAGGGATTATCCAAAACGTGCGAGCACTAGGCAGAGTAGACGATGAGACCTTACGTGCTCTGTATAATACGGCTGAGGCATTTGTGTATCCTTCTCTCTATGAAGGGTTTGGCATCCCACTCTTGGAAGCGATGGCCTGCGGGTGTCCGATAGTTGCTTCCCGTATGCCTTCGACTCTCGAGGTCGCAGAGAACGTGCCCATCTACTTCGAACCGGGACAACCTGAAGACTTGATGTGTGCTCTTGACAATGCTCTGCTGGAGGGCCGAAACTCTCGACGAGCCTTGGAAGGATTGAGCCATGTCAAGCGATACTCGTGGGACAAGACCGCCAAACAAACAATTGAGGTGTACAAGAGCATTCTAGCATTTCGCCGTTCCGTTTAGGTACTTCTCAGCCGGGCGAGTGCTTCTGGATTTGATCGAGATTTTGCTTGTCTGAAGCCCCTGGAAGGAGCAGAGTGATTTCAGCGAGTAAGTATAACGTCCGGTGTATTGTCCAGATGGAACAGAGTTCTCGGAGGGGTACTCAAGTGACAGGTTCTGCGGCGTGCTTGTGGGGCTTAAGAGTGAAATGAAAATCGTGCTAAACACTACTAGGTCTGACAGGATGGGAGCGCGCGTCTGCGTCCATGATTTGTATAAACGTCTTACTCGTTTGGGGGTCAATGCTAGACTCAACGACTGGGATCACTACGACCGCTACGATGTAGCTGTATTCATGGGATACGATGAAGACATTGCGCAAGCGAGACAACAAAACCCTGGAATTCGCATTGCCATAGCTGATCCTAAGGAGGGTAAACCCAAACATGTGCGGGCTGCACGGGAGGCTGACTTTTTGATGGTTAGCTCAGTAGAGCAGAGGGATGTGTTCTACCGCTACAACAGGAACATTTTGATCTACTATATGTTTCCAGAGATGGATCAGGTCGAGAAAGAGCACACTGACCATTCGCCAATTATCATCGGCTACCACGGAAACAGAGTCCACCTCGAATGCATGGCAAATGGAGCACAATTGGCCATCAATGAACTAGCTAGACGGCGAGAGATCGAATTCTGGGCCATGTACAATATTCGTCGTCTAGGACACGCGTATATAGGAATGCCAGATGAGACACTTATGCGCGTGCGTCACATTCAGTGGTCCGAAGAAAACTATTACACTGAGTTAAGTCGGGTGGATATTGGCATTGTGCCTAATGCTGTTCCGTTAAAGGACAAGGCCAAGATACTTGAAGTTAGTGCGTATGCCGTCACGGAATTCAATTGCGAACCATATGACCATCTTATACGTTTCAAGGCTTCCAGCAACCCAGGCCGGATACATGTTTTTAGCAAATTAGGAATTCCCGTCGTTTCCGATTTTTCCCCATCAGCCGCGCAATTCATAATCGACGGGCGATCCGGGTTCCTTGCGTCTTCTCCACAGGGATGGTTTGAGGCATTGGATCGCTTGGCAGAATCAGCTACGCTGAGATCGGATTGTGCAACACAACTTAGAAGCATCTGCGATGAATTAGGGGATCCTAGGGAACAGACGGAACAGTTTCTTCGCTTTTGTCAACGTGATGCTCCGAGACGCCCAATTGCCTTTACACCCGTGAATATTGAGACGAAGGTGAGAAAAGATAACAAAGGCAAAATATCACACTATGCGTCTAAGATTAGACAGCTTTTGGGCCGTATGTATAGAGTACTCAAAGGATAGTGCTTCTACGCTGGATGCTAGAGTGGCGAGGCGTTGGCCAGCGTTGCGGTGAAGGCCTCGATCCTGGAAATGGGCTGAACGAGACTTCGGGCACATGATTTTTTATCGAAAGGCTCAGTCGTTTGATGAGTGATGTCGGGCAAGTGAAGCTGGTTCTCTTCTTCACCCGTGGCGTCTCCCTGCGCACCTGGGACAGGGTAGGCATATTGGAGCGTGAAGTAGCGCTCTACCGGGCTATGCGTCCACATCTGCATAGCGTCACCTTCGTGACCTACGGAAATGCCCGTGACCTAGACTATGCCGACCGGCTGGCTGGCATCCGTATCCTCTGCAACCGATGGGGCTTGCCGCAGCAGTGGTATATCCGCTTGCTTTCCTGGCTCTACCCGGTGCTGGGGCGGGGCTTCACGGTATTGAAGAGTAACCAGGTCCGAGGTGCCGATGTCCCTTTACTGGCTGCCCACCGCTTCGGGAAGAAGTTCATCGCCCGCTGTGGGTATCTTCCCTCCACCAAAGTGATCTGGCGGTATGGGGAGGAATCCCTCAACGCACGAAGAACAAAGCAACTGGAAGCCAGGGTTTTTCGGGGTGCGGATAGGGTTGTAGTGACGACAGCCGAAATGCTTCAGACCATCGTTGAGCGATATGATCTCAACCCAGAGAAGGTGCGGGTAATTCCCAATTACGTGGACACGCAAAGGTTTAAGCCCTCCTCGAATTCACGTCAGCCTAATCTGGTGTGCTCTGTAGGGCATTTGAAAGAAGTGAAGAACATCCAAGCATTGCTGGATGCGATACACGGACTGGACGTTGAATTGGCTGTGATCGGTGGAGGAAGCTTGGAACAACCTTTGAAGACAAAAGTCGAGAAAGAGCAACTACCCGTGCGCTTTCTGGGAGTCGTCCCAAATACCGAACTCCCTGCTTATTTGAATCGTGCATCTCTGTTTATTCTGCCATCTCATTTCGAGCACCATCCCAAGGCTCTCTTGGAGGCTATGGCCTGTGGATTGCCTGTCATCGGCACAAATGTGCCTGGCATCCGGGAGCTCATTGACCACCGTGCGACGGGTTATCTTTGCGGTACTTCTCCGGAAGAAATCCGGACGGCGATTCAGGAGGTGCTAGGTGATGCAGATCTGCGTGCTCACATGGGACGCAACGCTAGAGAGTTCGTTGTTGAGCATTTTGCCCTAGAACGAGTGGTGGAGATGGAACTGGCGCTGTTGGGGGAGTTGGCGGAATGACTGTTCTCACGGAAGATGGCTGCCAAGCAACGGACGATGGACAGCGGACGGCCATTGACTGCCCACGGACTAGCGTAGTAATGAGCGTTTACAATGGCGAGCGCTATCTGCGGGAAGCAGTGGAGAGCATCCTCAACCAAACCTTTACCGATTTCGAGTTTATCATAGTGGATGACGGTTCAACTGATCAGACCCAGGAGATTCTCGAAGCATTCGGCTGCAAGGATAGGCGGATTCGTGTGGTACGAAACAAGCGCCGTTTAGGGCTCACTCGCTCACTGAACCGGGGACTCTCGTTGGCAAGAGGGGAATATATTGCCCGGCAAGATGCGGATGATATCTCCCTGCCCGATCGTCTTTCGCGCCAGGTAGCGTTTTTGGATGAGCATCCATCTGTCGGAGTAGTCGGCTGTAGACTCCTGCTTATTGACAATCGAGGCATTTCTACGGGAGTACTAGAGTTTCCAACCCAACCTGAAGAGATAAGTGATATGCTCCCCCGGAAAAATGTTCTTTGCCATGGTAGTGTGGTTATGCGGCGTTCATGCCTGGAGAGGGCAGGGTATTATCGTGAGTTCTTTCGCGCTTCGCAGGACCGGGACCTTTGGTTGCGCCTGAATGAGCACTGCCATCTCGTGAACTTGCCCTCTCCATTGTACAAGTCACGTTTACATCCTGACTGTATAACTGCTGTCAAGCGACATGAGCAGTTAGCTTTCAGACCTGTCATACTTGAATTTGCTCGACAGCGAAGAGAACAAGGAGTAGACGCATTTGGCCTACACTTTGGTGGCAAGTGGATGGAGCCATCTCAACTTACCTCGCGCATAAAGGTATTATCATATACAGCCTATGTTTTAGCCATGAGCAGTTTCTATCGAGGCAGACAGGGGATAACATTGGGGTTACTGATGTGTTCTATCTTGATTTGTCCGACAAATCGAGTCGCTTGGCATACCATGATAGACTTGGGGAAGCGATTGTTGCGGAAATGTGGCAAAGTCTTTTCTATAAGTAGCAACCAACTTGATGGAGGTTAGTACCACCGTATGAACAGATTGCGTTGGACACCTTTACTCATTTCCCTGATTACAATACTTGCTTCAACGGCGATACTGTATCTGCTTTTATGGGACGGCGGGGTACGTTTATCGCCAGACTCACGTTGGTACCTGGCTGCCGGTATCAACTTACACCAGGGCAATGGTCTAATCTTGCCTTACTACGATGCTGCGGCAGACACGGTGATCTTACGACCACTGGTACATTATCCGCCACTCCCATCCATCCTGTACAGCTTCTTGATGTTTCTAGGAGTATCACCTCTCAATGTGCCAACAGTTGTTTCTCTCCTGGCCTGGGTACTCCTGCTGTCAGGGATAGGACTGCTCACATACCGGTTCAGCAAGTCGCAAGTGATTGCCACCTTCGCCATCATCCTGGCTGCGATTACCTATCCGTATCTGGTTGTGTTTGAGTATGCCTGGTCAGAGGTGATCTTTCTGCCCCTGGTGTTGTTTCTAATGGTCACACTCGTTGATCTTCCAAAAAGAGAGCGTGGGACAATCTTTTGCCTTGTGATTGCCGCAGTCATACTTGCTCTGCTGATGCTGACGAGATATATCGGGGTGTTTGTCTTTGCATCGGTGCTGGCATGGTGGTGCTGGTGGAGAGTCAGTCAACGGCAGACTCGGAAACTGGTAGTTGAGTCAGCAATTCTCTCAGTTGCGGCTCTACCGCTTTTGGCATGGATAGCCCGGAACGCACTCTTGACTGGTAGGCCGCTCGGTGAACACCTTGGCCCTAGTAGATACACATTTGCTGATGGACTGATTCGTGCAGCCCATGAAAGTGCTTCGGTGGTCTTGCCGGCAACACGCCCCGCCCACGTCTGGCACATCCTTGGTTGGGCCGGGCTCTTAGTCTATCTGGTCCCATTTGTGGTGGGCGGATACCTCCTCTGGCGCTATAAGCCTGAGCGCAGGCAGATTACAGACCCTACCCGTACACCATTGCCGGTGTTCCTCGCGGTTTACTTCGCATTATTCACGGTTGCACAACCATTCTTTTCGTTCTGGCCAATGGATCAGCGCTTCATGGCTGTGGCTCTCTGTCTTATTCAGCCGTGGTTGCTATCTATGCTGGCCAGAGTGTCGCAGCACTGGTTGAGTAAGTCTCTCTCCGGCTACGTTGCTCTGAACCTTGTTCTTATAGTTGTTCCGCTAACACATAAGGGCATACCCGACTGGATCGCAGTCAACCCTCCAGGATTCCGCGATCTTGCCGATCGCCACCCAGATGTTGTTGAATACTCATATGCCGGCATCCCAGAATGGCTCATGGTCACTCCGCCAAGAACCCGCGATCTTGCCAACCATCATCGGGACCTCGTTGAGTTTTTGCAGCCTTTCGATGGAGAGGTTGCTATTGTGACCAATGAGCGGCTTCTATTCTATCCATATCAGCTTGGCACAGTCGGTTATCTGACGACCTGGCTGTCTCATGGCACGTGCACACCACGTTATGACGTAGTTGTGGTCATTCTGGATTGGGATAGATGGGCAGAAGAAGCCGATGGTTTCCAAAGCAAAGTTGAACAGAAATGCCCCGGAGTTCCGAAGACTGTTCTCAGCCATAGTGTTGTCTACCATCTTCGACAGTAGATTTCAGGAAGACAGGAGCCGCTTCATATGAATCCTGAATGGAAGCACATGGCCCGTGCTGCGAAAAAGGCGTTGATCACAACCGTTGTCGGCAGAGACAGGTTTCGCCTTGAACTCTGTGGCCACACTTTTCGGGTAACATATGAGACTCGCAGAAGACGTGAGGATCGCGACTACCCACTACTACAACGGCTTGCGCAAGGCAAGTCTTGCATTTTCGACGTCGGAGCCAACATGGGACTCACTTCTCTAGTCATGTCCACTACGTTGAAGGAGGCTGGAAGGATCTATGCTTTCGAAGCATCTGAAGATGCGTGTCGTGTTGCACAAGAGAACGTGGCTCTGAATGGTCTGAGCGAACGGATTCAAATGGTCAATGCCTTAATCACCGAGCAGCCGGGTGATGTGTGTGATTTCTATTGGGCCTACACTTCGGGTGGAGCCTCTACGATTGCTGGCTTCCTGGGGCATTGGTTTTCTATCAAGAAAGCCACCCTCTCTTTGGACGCCTTTTGCAAACATCAGGCCGTCTTTCCCGAGCTGGTGAAGATTGACGTAGAAGGTGGGGAGGCCAGAGTCGTCCAGGGGATGACCCGCGTGCTGCACGAAGCCAAACCGACGGTCGTGGTGGAGCTCCATAATTGGGGTAATATGACTGTCGTTCGCAATGCGGAGGCAATCCTGCCGCTGTTGCACCGCGTTGACTACGAAATGATCTATCTGCGTACCTGCACGGAAGTAATAGACCCGGCTGTCTTTGAGAGCCGGGGCCGGTGTCACGTTCTTCTATTGCCTAAGGGCCATTCATTCCCCAAGCAACTGGAGATGTTGGATACGTCCCGGTTGTAACTGCAACACATCATGAGACACACTTTTTCGCGCGATACCCGTACAAGAAGCTTCTTGCTGCCCGTGGTTGTAATGTTAGCCCTATCATTGATATTGTATTTGCGCGTCTGGCATTCAGAACTCCGCAACAACCTGGTTCGGGTGTCATTGCTGCACAACGCGGTTGAAGAGGCATCCCCAGATGTACTAGACATAGCTTCGCAGGTGCCCAGCGTGGCCCGTATGGTTGGACGTCTGCACCTACGGGCGGAACGCCCTGACGTTGCGTTGTATTGGCTGCAACGTGCTACTTCCGGCACGCAGGCGCCCCTGGCGTACTTTGACCTCTGCGTTTACTATTGGGAGTCGCACCGTGAGCAGGAGGCACTAACTGCCTGTCAGGCTGGCCACGTGCCAGCGCAATATTGGCGTTCTCAAGGCGGGCGTGCAGAGGTGGCCCGTGATCCAGACACGGCTATGCGTGCCTACAAAATGGCTGTGACACTTGATCCAGACCTCATTGAGGCACACTTCCGGCTAGCTGATTTGTGGGAGAAACAGGGGAGACCGGATGAGGTGATTCGCCTGCTGGAACCATGGCTAGACCATCCCAAGTTCTCTCCAGGGCACTACAGACTCCTTAGCAGTGCCTATAAGAAACTCGGCCAAAGCGACCGTGCTGTGAGAGTGTTGTTAGAAGGAAACCGTCGTTTTCCCGACTCAGCAGTCATCCAACTCTTTATTGCCTACGCGTATAGCGATCGTGGAGAAGGTGACCTCGCCGCTCCGTGGTATGATCTGTACCTACAGCAGCAACCTAATACTGTGTATGTTCTGGGTCAAAGGGCGAAGATTGCTGAGGCGCAAAAGGACTGGGACCTTGCCGCCAGTCTTTACGAGCGAGCCGCTGCATTATCTCCAAGTGAGACTGGCCTTTGGTTGGGGCTCGGCCGATCCAGGGAGGCGGCTGGACAGACTGTTGCGGCAGTGGCGGCTTACGAGCGCGTGTTACAACTTAGTCCAGGCAACGAGCATGCGACCAAGCGAATCCAGGCCCTTCGCTGACGCTCATGCTACTTTTAGCTGATTGCTCTGTGCATTATCTGGCAGATATGTACAGTGCTGGAGGGAGATAGCCTGCAATGGCGCGGTTTCTGATCGCGATGGGCCCGCTAGGTGTACGCTGTCCAGGGGGAAAACCTACTCGACCGATTGCTGATTTCATGGGAGAATCTGCTGCTGCCCTAGTTGAAAAAGGTCAAGAAGTTCTGTTGCTGTTTTCTAAGCGCCCGCCTAATGAATATGAGAGACGCTGGCTGGCTGAAAGAGGTATCCGATGGGAATTCTGGGGACAGGGCAGACCGACCACATGTCAACACGGACTCACCCTTTACCGGGTCTTGCATAGCTGGAAACCGGCCGTAGCAATCTTTCAATTTGGCGCAGTGAACCTAGGCTTGCTCATGAGTTACCTGGTGGGTGTTCCAATCAGAATTGCATGGTATCGCACAGGCCTCGTCCAGTTTGATCGAGGATTGATAGAGAGACTGATAGAGGATCTCAAACGATTGAGGAAGACAGGGATATATCGGCTGGCAACACACATTATGGCGAATTCCCCCCAAATGGTTGACGAGGTGACCTTATACTTCAAAGTGCGGTCAAACAAAGTATCATTCCAGTATTCCGGCGTGCGTCTTCCTGAAACAAATCTGGACGTGATGTCGAAGTCACGGCGGCGTAACATCGCCTGCGTGGGGGGATTAATGCGCCGTAAAGGACAACGTGCTTTGATTCAAGCCCTGGGAATACTCCGATCTCGAGGGGTCAAGATCAACGCGAGATTCGTGGGTCCGGGCGACCCCTCAGAGCTAAGAACGCTTGCTGCTCAGTTGGGAGTGCTTGATCAGTGTCAGTTCTTGGGTTTGGTGTCAAGGCAAGAGGTTTATAAGATACTGCAGAGGGTCGAGTTAGCAATCCAGCCCAGTCTCAGTGAAGCACAGGGGGTGGCTGCAATGGAAGCGATGGCTTGTGGGGCAATCTTAATTGCATCAAGGGTAGGTGGTCTTCAATCATTGCTGGAGGATGAGATCTCGGGCTTGTTGGTTGAGCCCGGCGATGCTAATGAATTGGCTGAGGCCATCGAAAGAGTATTGAAAGACCCTGTCCTCGCTGATCGGCTTCGTGAAGGTGGCAGAAAGCGAGCAGATTTCTTTGAAATGTCTAAGCGTGCCAACTCGCATGCGGAGCTTTTGTTAAGACTCGCAAGCGGAATAGAACATGGTTGATGTTGGATTGACAGCCCCTTACTTCTTTCCCATTGTTCTATGGAACTTGGCCAACTATTGTTGAAAGACATTCCCGTACATGGCTCTCTTTACATCACATGAGAATTGAAGAGTCTGGGATGACCAATGTTTGAACTGTTGGTAGTCGGCGTTCGATGGCCGCCGGAAACATTTATCCAGCGCAAGTTAGAAGGCCTGGCCAAAGCAGGCATACGCGTCACCGTGGCGACTACGACGCCTCAGAGGCAAGTCACCTCAAAGCTGCCTGGCATTCATGTCCTGAAGCTTCCGCATTGGCAAGATCCAGCGATTCTTCAATTACTCCAGACAATGCGAGCTGCTGTGCGTGGAGCGTTTCGGAATCGGCAAGGCATGCTCCGCGCTGGCAGACTGGCAATAAGGGCCGAAGGCAATGCCAAGCGGCGCTTCGCTCTTCTGCGCCTATACCTGCCACTAGCGACGATGCGACCTGACGTCGTGCACTTCGAGTGGAATTCTGCCGCAATTGATTTCCAACCCCTCTACGAGGTATGGAAAGTTCCTGTCGTTATCAGTTGCCGTGGAAGCCAGATCAACGTACGGCCTCATCTCCCTGATCAGGAGCAGTTTGTTCAGGGATTGCGTAGAACATTCAATAGCGCATCCGCGGTGCACTGTGTTTCAGAAGCCATCTTACACGAAGCCAGGCGGTATGGTCTGGATCACGCGAAGGCCTGGGTGATCCGGCCGGCAGTGGATGACGATTTTTTCCGTCCGCCCTCTGGAGCGATTCGCTGGTCGGATGACGGCACGCTGCGGGCGGTGACTGCTGGCTCTCTTGTTTGGCAAAAGGGTTATGAGTATGCCCTGCTCGCCGTCCGCCACCTGATAGACGCTGGCGTCCAGGTGCGGCTCGACATCATCGGAGACGGACCAGAGCGCCAACGGGTGCTTTTCACAGTGCATGACCTGGGATTGGAACGCCACGCTCGGATTTTGGGTCGCTTGACACCCAAGCAGGTACGAGACACCCTTCAACAGTCCGATGTCTTCTTGCTCGCCAGTCTGAGTGAGGGGATCTGTAACGCTGTTCTGGAAGCGATGGCCTGTGGACTGCCCGTAGTAACGACCGACTGCGGCGGAATGCGGGAGGCAGTGAGCGATGGTGTTGAAGGGTTCGTCGTCCCTGTGAGAGATCCACAAGCCATGGCCCTGGCCTTACAGCGTCTGGCCGAGAACCCGCTTTTGCGCCGACAAATGGGAGAGGCCGGACGGCAACGGATACTACAGCAGTTCACACTGGAGCAGCAAGTACAACAGTTTATTGCTCTTTATGAGTCGGTAAGGACGGAATAGTGCCTGTATCAAACTCTAGAACGACACTGGAGAACCCTGGAGCGTTCGTCCCTGTGGACGCTGGTAGAGCCATCCGCAAGTTGGCGAGGATGTTCATGAAGTACTTGAAGGGCTCTCGTACAGGATTAGACTCAGAGATTTCGCATTCGCCTGTCACAAGTGACTATGCCGTGAGCAGGATGGGTAGCCATTCCGATGCACCGCGTTTGTGTATGGTTGTTCATGCCTTTCCCCAACTCTCCGAAACCTTCATTGTCAGCAAGTTTCTGGGACTGCTGCAGCGAGGCTGGGATGTGATCGTCGTTTGCAGGCAGAGCCAGTGGCGCGAGTGGGAGCGATTCCCCGAACTGGCGGCTCAGCATCGGGAAACGCGACGACGGGTGTGGATTTCTTGGCCTGTCAGGCCGCGCTGGCTAGCGAGGCTGCTCGCGCCTCTCTCACTGGCCCGGTGTATGCTTCGTAATCCTCGGGACACAGTGCGCTACCTACGCCGTGGATGGACTTGCTTCGGTGTGGGCACGTTACGGCGGTTTTACCTGGATGCGGAGCTTATCCTGGCTCAGCCTGACCTGATCCATTTCGAATTCGCCCCATTCGCTGTGGACAGCATGCATCTGAAAGACCTGCTGGACTCCAGGGTTGTGGTCAGCTTTCGAGGCTACGATCTCAACTACGTTGGGCTGGACAATCCAGGATATTATGACGATGTATGGTGCTGTGCAGATGCCCTTCACTTGTTAGGTGAGGACTTGTGGCAACGAGCTCAGCGCCGGGGGTGTCCGCCAGATAAGACGCATGCCCTTATCCCGCCGGCGATTGACACAGCTTCCTTTGATCCTGGCGAGCGCAGGCATACCGGGGTTGCAGGGACGCCTGAAAGCCCTTTGCGCATTCTTAGCGTGGGCCGGACGATATGGAAAAAGGGATATGAGTACGCTCTTCAGGCAGTACAATTACTGGTGGACTGGGGAGTACACTGCGAGTATCGTATCATCGGAGATGGAGACTACCTGGACGCGGTGGCCTTCGCCCAGCACCAATTGGGCCTGAAAGCTATCGTTCAATTGTTTGGTGCTCAACCACGTTCGGAAGTCAGGGCTCAGATGCTGTGGGCAGACGTATTCCTCCACGCTGCCGTATCCGAGGGGTTCTGCAACGCCGTCATGGAAGCTCAGGCTATGTCTTTGCCAGTGGTGTGCACAGACGCGGATGGTCTACCCGAAAATGTGGCCAACGGCGAGACGGGCTTTGTTGTGCCCCACCGAGACCCGCAATCCATGGCCGAGAAACTAGCCCTACTGGCTCGTGATCCGGACCTGCGACAGCGGATGGGGCAGGCTGGACGGAAACGAGTACTGACCCACTTCCAGTTGCCAGAGCAGATAGAGAGATTTGGTAGTCTCTATTCCCTAGCTCTAAGCTGAAGCCTTGTTTCTGAGGTAGGAAGTACAAGGAAGAAAACTGATATGCCGAGTTGTCCAGATTGCAAGTGGTTATTGGACAGTGCCACGTGTGGGATCGGCCATCCTCACCCACTTCGCAACTATGTAACGGCGATTGTGTTGGAACATGCCGATCTCCTTCAGCCTGGCTACCAGGTGTTGGAAGTGGGATGTGGGGCCTGGAGTCCACTTGGGAAGCGCGCTGAGGAATCTGGGTGCCGGTGGCAAGGAATTAACCTTGACAGTTCACACATGGGACGCCCTACCATCGCTACGACGGTCGCTTCAGTCGAAGCCATTCCATTTCCCAGCAAAACCTTTGATCTGGTCGTAGCGACTCAAAGCATGGAGCACTGGGAAGAGTACCGCGTGGATCTACGCAAGGGACTCAGTGAAGTGTTCAGGGTGTTAAGATCGAGTGGTTGGGCACTCGCCAATGTGCCGATCTTTTACCACGGTGGCCACAGATTTGTGTTGGGTGATTTACAGGGAATTAGACAGCTTTTCGAGCCATTTGCCGATGAAATCCTAATCGAGCCCTGGCGTCATCCACCGACGCCATTACCACCTGTTCGTCACCATCTACGTTATTACTGGCATAAGCCTTCGCTTTGGAATAGATCGGGTTACGTGCTGGATATTCGTGCTAAGCGCAAGGCGAGCGTTCCCTATTTCCATTACGGTCCAATTAGCACATGGCGCAAAGTCTCGATAGGCCTTTGGTATCGGGGGCTGCCACACTACGTCACGCTTGTGGCGTATAAGATCTGGGCGAGATTGGTGCCTTAGGACCACAAATCCTTAGCATTGGGAGATGCACTGCTGATGAGAAAGATGCACGTCAGCCGCGACGAACCAGTTCATATCACGCCACGAAAGCGCATTCTATTTGTGCTGGGAGGGCTTTGTCCCGGTGGCATAGAGCGCCAGATCACCGATATGTCTTTGGCCCTACAACAAACCGAAACCTGGGAGCCTTCAGTTTGCTGCCTTATAGGTAAGGAGGGTCCCTTCCTCGAGGTGTTACAGGAGCACGACATTCCAGTCTACGAGTGCAAATTAGTTAGCCCCCGCCTCATGACTTTCCCGCTCCGTTTTGCAAGGCTCCTGCGACAGGTAGGTCCCGATATCGTCCACAGCCACGTGACCTGGTCAATACCCTGGCAAGTCTTGGGCGCCCGGCTGGCCGGGATTCGGCCGATTGTATTCACCCAGCAGAATGAATACCAGTGCTGGAAATCGAACAAATGGACACGTTTGCGCATGATCGCCTACTACTGGCTCAGTCGCCCTTTCATTTCGGCTTACACTGCGATAACCGAACAAGTGCGAAGGAGTTTTGCTGAGGTTGTGCTCCGCCCCAGGAGTGATTTCCAAGTGATCTATAATTCGGTTGATGTGAGTGTCTTCAAACCCGCCCCGCAACGCCGGCAACGGGCTCGCGCTGAAATGGGGATTGGCCCCGGCAAATACGTGATCGGTACAGTGGCCTCACTAAGTGAGCAAAAGGGGCACGTATACTTGTTAGAGACGGCTCGGCTAATAGCCGGGATGGAGCCGGATATACACTTCGTGCTGATCGGAGATGGAGATCTTCGTAGGTCACTGGAAGACGAGGCCCGCAACAGTGGGCTGGAGAGTGTCGTTACGTTTCTCGGGCACCGGACCGATGTTGACAAATTGTATCATGGCTTTGACTGCTTTGTTTTGCCATCGTTATGGGAGGGTCTGGGCATCGTGCTACTTGAGGCCATGGCCTGCGGAGTGCCCATAGTAGCAACACACGTTGGAGGGATTCCAGAAGTTCTGGATAATGACCGCTGTGGCATGTTGGTACCACCTCGTGATCCCCACACATTGGCTGAGGCAATCTTGGCTGTAAGGCGCGATTCCCGCCAGGCCAAGTCCTTTGCGGAAAACGGGCGGGCGCGTGCAGTGGAGTGCTTCAGCCTGGATGCAATCCTTCGTCAGTACATGGCCATCTACGAGAAGGTCTTGGGTAGGCATGGGTGACCCATTGGAAGGCTGCGATGCATTATCAAACCGATGTGGCTACCAGATTGACAACTCCTAAAACACTCCAGTGGCCTGGACGTGAGCGGATAGGCGTGGCTACCGTTGCGCTCGCATTGCTCATCTCCTCTTATTTCTATGTGTTGCCCTTTGGGGAAATACGGTTGTTCTCCCTCTTACCCTCTGGCGTGCGCCCGTACGAGCTTGCCTTGGTAGCTTTTGGACTGGTCATCGGTTTGCGTTATTTGGGTCATCTGCGCATTCTATGGCAGGAAAGCGATCTCCACCGCAGCACGCGCAATATGATTCTGATCGTGTGGGCCGGAGTGATTGTCACCCTGATCTTGGGAGAAGAGCAAGGCGTCTTGGCGAGCCTGCGTGCCCTTCGCTTCACCGGGTTTCTGTTGGTTGCCAGCCTTCTCGCTGTTACAGTATCCACGCGGCGTGGGCGTGATATTCTCCTGGGTGTTATGTTTTGCAATGTGCTGATCCAGTCCGTCTTATCTTTCTTGCAGTCCCTTGGCTACATTCCCTATCTCTGGCCCCCTAAGTGGAAGCTTCTCTATGGAGCCCGTCCCATAGGTACGCTTGCCCCTAATCATACGCAGATGGGGATCGTGATGCTCCTGGGCATAGCAGTTGCTATGGTATATGTGCGAAGTGCGAGATTCTTCTTGCTTCGTATCATCTGTGTTCTTGCTATCGGAATCATGTGCGTATCTGTCGTTCTGCTTGGCAGTCGCACGGCCATGCTAGGGGTGGCGGCCTATGCGGTTTTCAGCGTGCTGCAGCGGGGGCGTACAGCAATATTGAGGTATGCTGTTCTTGTGCTGGGTATCGTGCTTGTGGTCAACTTTCGTGGAGAATTGCTTGAGGAACAAGTCAGGGATGCTTTCGATGAACGCGTGGTTGAAGTCTACGAAAGAGGTGGGATCGAGGAACTCAGCAGCTATCGGCTGAGCATCTGGCGCATGTTCCCTGAGACAATTAAACGACATTCATGGGTTCTCGTAACTGGTAGTGGATTCCAAAACGCTGATCCAGTCATTCATGGGGCCACTGCAATGCATAATAACTACCTGCACGTGATTGTTGAGCTGGGTGTGATCGGTTTTCTCATCTATGCCAACTGGCTTCTAAAGGTATATCGCTCGTTGAGACACGCTGAGTCCCAAACCGTGGATACGCGGGGGATGGTTCTGGCAGAGGAGATGAAGCTAGCCTTCATGGCCATCCTGGTCACTATGTTGGTTTCTGAAACCCTCTATGCACAGGCGGCCATGGCTACGCTGACGGGGCAGATTACGTTCTTGGTCTATCTGGCAGCATTAGGCCCTAATCTGACGCCGCGTGAGGTCACGTCATAGTGAGCATGATCAGGTTGTATTTGGTTCAGCACAATACCGATGTGGGCTTGACCATCTGGCCGGAAAAGAACATTCGGTGGTTCCCGTCGCTTACTGAGGCATGGCACGCGCTGGGCGATCAATCACCAGGGGCTGTCTTGATCTGGAATCATCCGTCTCCTCCGCCCTCAGGTGATAAGCTCTGTGATCTGGTTCCAAGCCTGGACTTCGCCCATGCCGGCCTCTTGCTTGGGGGGCAAGATCTTCTAACTTCGACCTCCCTTGTGACCTATGATTGGCGATTCCTCAACGGTGGTCCAACCCATCGCTGCGTAAGCTGGCGGGCAACGCCTGATGTTGCCCTGATTCACCCGCGCGTTTGGCAAGATTTGGGCGGATTCGATACGGCATACGCGTCCCTTCAGGGACAGGTAATGGATCTTGCCTTTCGCGCCCTGAAACACGGCGGGCGCGTGTGGCATTGTCCAGAGCTTATTTCGGGGATGCAAACAGAGCATCCCAAGCCGAGCTTGCCTGCCCAAGATCAGCTCATTTTCTTTCTTCGTCACTTTGGGTTCAAGAATACGGCCTATGCGCTGTTCTGGATGCTGTTGTTAAACCCCCGTAGCTCACTGGCTACGCTTCAGGCGTATAGAAAGGCGCTGGTAGCTGTCCGGCGCAAAATTCCACCACTCGTCTCATCAGAACTCCGGCTCTGGTTTCGGCAGCCACGGACAGCCGCGATAAACCAGCGTAGGACCACTGTAAGCGCCATCATTCCGACCATCGGTCGCTATGACTATCTTGAGAAAGCACTGGCTTCCCTGGAGAGACAAACTCACCCCCTCCACGAGGTGATTGTAGCTGATCAGAACCCGCCTGCCGAGCGTGACAAAGCACCCTACTCACTTTTCCCGAATCTCAAGCTCCGTGTGATCTATCTTGATCGCCCAGGACAGAGCACAGCTCGCAACATAGCCATCGCAAGTGCAACGGGGGAATGGCTGTTCTTCTTTGACGATGACTCGGAAGCGCAACCAGATGTGGTCCAAACCCACCTGGAGGGCGTGCTCAAGTACGGCGTTGATGCATCCACGGGTATCTCGATGACGCCCTGGGGAGATCGAAGCAACGTATTGCCCCAGGCTAGCTACCGCCGCATCGCCGATACGTTGGAAACGGGAAATGCTCTGATCAGACGCACTGTAGTGGTCGAGGTTGGTGCTTTTGATCCTGCCTTCGATCGCGGGGTGAATGCAGATTCCGATCTGGGCACCCGGCTCTTCCTGGCCGGCTATGAGAATATGCTCAACCCTGAGCCCAGCCCCATGCACCACAAAGCGCCGTACGGCGGATTGCGCACGCATGGGGCCTGGTGGCGTGAAACGAGCGAGTCGCTGTTGGGTGCCTTCCCGCCGCCGACCCAGGTCTACTTTCTGCGTCGCTACTTCCCGCGCCCGGCGCGTGCCGCCCAGTACGCGCGTCTCTTTCTTCGGGCCCGCAAGCGCAATCCCCTGGAAACCTGGTTGCTTATGATTCTCCTGGCGCCGGTGAAGCTGTTTCGGGCCCGACGCGCCGCGGACTTGCTGGCCAAGTCTGGCAAGTAGAAGGGGTCCTGAGACGTGTCAAAACCTCTTCACATCCTTCACGTTATTGACAGTCTCGCGGCCGGCGGTGCGGAACGCATGGCTATTGAGATAGCCAACCACACCGACCGCCATCGCCAGAGAGTGTCTCTCTGCGTGACCAGATCCGATCTGACTCTGGCCAGCACATTGGTGCCTCAAGTGCAACTACTGGTGCTTGGCCGCACTCGCCGGAGGGATTGGGCCGGATTCAAGACCCTGCTTCGTTTCCTCCAGGAACAAGACGTGAGCCTGCTCCACGTTCACGGTCGTTCGAGCCTGGCCTTTGTGGTCACAACGATGCTCATCGGGGCCATGCGACGGCCTATCGTATTCCATGACCATTACGGAAGAATATACTTGGATGACCGGGTGCCTCTCTGGTTCCGGGTCATCGGAAGGTTCTGGGCAACCCACTATGTGGGCGTCTCGCGGAGGTTGGGGAACTGGGCTAGATCTGCAGGATTAGTAAAAGAGCGTATCACGGTAGTACCCAACGCCTTGGATCTGGCAGTTCTACAAGATGTGGAACCGGTTGATATGCACACCCTACTTGGCGTTGATCGTTCGCGGCTGATCGGCATCGTGGTCGCCAACATCCGGCCCGAGAAGGGTATCCTGACACTTCTGGATGCTGTGAGTAAGTGCCGATCCCTGGACCGGTTCGTGGTGGTGATACTTGGGTGTATTGGGGACATGACTCTTTGGGAGCAGTGTGAGAACTTCGTGCAACGGACAGAGTTGAAGGACTATGTGCGATTCCTTGGTACACGGACCGACGTATCGGCTTGCCTACACGGCGCCGACTTCGGCTTGCTATCATCGCTTTCCGAGTCGGGCCCACTGGCTCTCATTGAGTACATGGCCGCTGGTTTGCCCTTGGTCGCAACGTCTGTAGGAGAAATCGCCTTTAGAGTTGCTGAGCTGGGTGGTGAAGAGTTCGTGCCGCCGGGAGATAGCCAGGCGCTGGCGGAGGCCATAGACAGGCTTGTGACAGCGCCCCCTGATAAACGCAAAGCGCGTGGCCAAAAGGCCAGGAAGCTGGTGCTACACTTTGACATTTCACGCGTCATGGAACGCTGGTATAAAGTGTATGAACAGGCGCTCCAAGATGGGCTCAGATGAGTAAGGTGATGCGACTGTTGATCATCTCCCACATGCCTCACTACGTGCGCCAAGGCGAAGTCGTCGGCTGGGGTCCGACGGTGGAAGAAATAGACAAGTTGGCAGAGGCGTTTGGTGAGGTCGTGCACGTAGCCGCACTGCATGATGACCCGGCACCCCCAAGTGCATTGCCCTATACCTCTGACCGTGTGCGTCTCGTGCCGGTAGCGCCAGCCGGTGGCCGACGATTGCGCGACAAAGTCGGCATCCTGCCTAATATCCCTGCCTGGCTCCATGCCATCCGCACTCACCTCCCAGAGGCAGACGTGGTTCACGTTCGCTGTCCTGCCAACATCAGCATGATCGCCGCTGTTTACCTTGCCTTGGTGCCTCACCCGCCCTGCTGGATCAAGTATGCCGGGAACTGGAGGCCAGAGAAGCGCGATGCCTGGAGCTCCAGATTTCAGCGCTGGTGGCTCAACAAGGGACTACATCGTGGGCTGGCAACCATCAACGGTAGATGGCCCGGCCAGCCGTCCCATGTCTATTCGTTCCTCAACCCATCACTGACCATGGAAGAGATCGAATCAGCAAGGGGAGCTGCTATCAACAAAAAACTGGAAACGCCCATTCGCTTGATCTTTGTTGGCCGGGTGGAAACCGCGAAGGGAGTTGGACGGTCTTTGAGGATACTCCGAGGATTGCTTGACCGGTCTGTTCAGGCGAAGCTGGACATCGTTGGCGATGGACCTGAGCGTCCAGCTTTTGAGTCACAGGCTCGAAGTATGCAGCTTGAGGATCACGTGATCTTTCATGGCTGGGTGCCTCATCACGCCTTGCCACCTATGTATCAGACTTCGCATTTTATCCTCCATCCTTCGACGGCTAGCGAGGGGTGGCCGAAGGTGCTGAGCGAAGCCATGGCCTATCGAAACGTATGTGTAACCAGCAATATCTCCAGCATACCCCAGATCCTTGAAGACATCGGTGGCGGAGTCACTCTACCTCCTGATGACATCCGAGAACATGTCGAAGCCATAGTGAGTTACGTGAAGAATCCAGCCCAGTGGCACCAGGCAGCAGAAAGTGGACAGAAGGCAGCCAAACGTTTTACGTACGAGTACTATCTGGAGCAGTTAGACAATATGTTCCACCAGGCATGGGGGCGGTCTTTCTGGGTTTCGAGAGGGCTATGAGCGCACTGGCGAGAGATGTCCACATTTGCTTCGTCGGCCCAATGGTAGGGCGCAATCCCGGATTCCCGAATACTGCTGGCGATACTCTGGCCGAGCACTTCGCTCGAGCCGGATATTCAGTGACAACGGTCTCGTCTCATCCCAATCGGTATGTTCGAGTGCTGGATATTGTTCAAACGCTCTTGGCCCTTCACAGTAAGGTGGATGTCCAGTGCCTTCAAGTCTTTAGCGGTCCAAGCTTCGTAGTCGCCGACGTGGCCAGCTTTCTAGGCAGACATCTCGGACAAAAGTTGATCTACCACCTGCATGGTGGCGCGCTACCCATATTCATGAGCCGGTACCCGCGGTGGGCGGAACGTGTGCTGCGGCGTGCGGATGCCATCGTGGCTCCCTCAACGTTCCTCGCCCGGGCTGCCAGGGACAGGGGCTTTGAGGTTCAGGTCATTCCCAACCTGCTGGATATATCGCAGTACCCCTTTCGCCAGCGGTCCGCGGTGAGGCCAGTGCTCCTATGGATGCGTGCTTTCCATGCAGGGTACAATCCACAACTGGCTCTGCGTGTGGTCGCTCACCTGCGTGACACCGTGCCCGGAATCAAGTTGACCATGGCCGGCAAGGACAAGGGCTTGCTGGAACAGGTGACCAAGCTGGCAGAGGAACTGGGATTGGACAGTATCGTCCAGTTTCCTGGCTTTCTCAATATGGCCGGGAAAGTCGCAGCAGGTCAGGCTCACGACATCTACCTCAATACGAACCACGTGGACAACATGCCGGTCACTGTGTTAGAGATGGCAGCCATGGGACTGCCGATCGTTGCAACCAACGTGGGTGGCATACCTGATCTGCTGTCCCACGAAGAAACTGCCCTGCTTGTGCCCGACGGAGACGAGGAAGCCATGGTCAGAGCCGTGTTGCGATTGCTGAGCGAGCCTGATCTTGTGGCCCGACTCTCAAGCAACGGACGCCAACTGGCGCAGAAATCATCTTGGGACAACGTGCGTCCGCTATGGGAAGCAGTTTTCAGGCAGGTAATGGAAGGCGATCGTTTGTAGGGGCGGGCACGCTGTCACCTGGCGGTAATGCAGGCACTTCGTATTGATTATTCACAGAAGCTTATCTTGCTGGAGAATGACATGAGCAGCTTTAGAAACCGAATATTCGACAGTATTGTGCGTAACTCAGGTATCAATGTTTACTCTGGGCTTCCAGTATTTGCCCAGAACATCGCCGTTTCGCTCGTCGGATGGCAATTGAGGTCATTTCGATTCCGCGGAACCTACGAGACTTACCAGCAGGAATTCCGTGAGCTTGATCAGTTGTCCACTACAGAGTTGAAAGCCTGGCAAGACGAGAAGTTGCACGAGTTGATTTGGGATGCTTATGACAATGTGCCCTATTATCATGACCTGTTTCGCTCACTCAAACTCACACCGGATGACATACGAAGTCAGGAGGATTTATACAAGCTACCGGTCGTAACCAAGGACATAGTCAAACGCGACTACACGCGGTTCTTTAATCAGCGTGTGCCTCGCTCGCAAATCCTCAACGCTTACACCGCCGGCACAACGGGCAATCCGTTCAGGCTCTACTTCAACCGTGATGTTCTGGCCCACAACTATGCTATGTACCATGGTGTGTTGGAGTGGTTCGGTGTGGACTGGCGTAGCATCAGGAAGGCCTCATTTCAGGTGCGCAAAACGACCCCTTTGCGACAACAGCGTCCTCCTTACTGGCGTCGAGATTCGAGCAACAATACCCTCCAGTTTAGTGCCTGGCACTTGAATCAGGAGACCTTTCCACACTATCTCGAGGAATTCAACCGGTTCCGACCAGAAGGGGTATACGGCTTTCCGGGCATTATCTTTCAGTTTGTTGATTTCATCCACCGTACTGGGAAATCTACCCATAAGCCGACGGTTGTCTACACGACGTCCGATCGACTGTTACCTTCGTTTAGGGAGCACATCGAGGAAGTCTGGGATTGCCATGTGTGCGACATGTGTTCTTGTGATTATGCCTATTTCACCACCACATCTCCAGAGGGCACAAACCATGTGATTGCGCCCTACGGTATCGTGCGCGTTCTGGATCAGGACTTGGTGACCCCCGTATCTCCAAGAGAGATGGGAAACATTGTGGCCACGACCCTGATTAACTACGTCTCACCGCTCATCAACTACGTGACCAATGACATGATTGCCCTATATGCTAGCCCATCAGATTCAAAACGCCCACATCCAATAGCCAGCCCCATTCTGGGTCGTTGGGATGACATGGTAGTCTGCCCAGATGGCCGCATCCTGGCTGTGGTAGCCGACGTTCTAACCAAGTATGCTGTTGGCATTCGCGAGTTACAAGTGGTACAGAAGGACTTACTGGACTTCCACATCAACTATGTGCCTGCACCTGATTTTGCCCCCGAGTATCTAGAGAAGATGAAAAGACTTCTAGCAGATCTGCTCAAAGCTGAACCTCAGATAACGACGAGGGCCTACCAGGATCGTCTGCCGCGCACTGAGGGCGGGAAACTACGAATGGTGATCAGCCATGTGGACCCGTATCGGACTGAGGGATTGCCACTGTGAGCCACAGGTCACTCTCTGAATATGCTATCGTTCAGCTTCTCACGCTGGAACCGCAGGCGACAAACTGATGGACATTTGGATACTGAATCACTACGCTTCGCCTCCTGATCGGCCGGTAGCCACCCGCCACTACGACCTGGCGCGGCGGTTGGTGGGCCAAGGACATCATGTTACGATCTTCGCTTCCGGATTCAATCATTGGACTCGAGAGTACGACCGTCTTTCTCCCGGTGAGATGTGGCGCCAGGATGACGTTGAGGGCGTGCAATTCATTTGGGTGCGGACGCCCCCCTATCGTAAGAACGACTTCGGCCGTCTGCGGAATATGCTCTCCTATAGCTGGAACGTTCTGCACGTCAGCAGAGGGTTCGCATCGCCGGATGTGGTTGTAGGTTCCTCCGTTCACCCTTTCGCCGGTCTCGCGGGATACTTATTGGCAAGGAGATACGCAACACCCTTTGTATTCGAGGTCAGAGATCTCTGGCCTCAAACCTTAGTTGACATGGGTATTCTGTCGGCTCATCACCCTCTGGTGTTGTTCCTGAGGTTCCTGGAGACGTTTCTCTACCGACGTGCCGATAGAATAATCACACTTCTGCCAACAGGCAAGGAATACATAGCGAGCCGCAGCCGCAACCTCGACAACATTGATTGGATTCCCAACGGCGTAGACTCAGAACCCTTTCTCCGGGCTGAGACGTCAAGAGCAGCGTGCATCGAGCCCCGGTTTATCGCTATGTACCTTGGTGCTCATGGCAAAGCCAACGGACTTCATGTACTCGTGGAAGCTGCAGCCCACGTGCAACGCATGCGACCCGATAGCAACATAGATTTCGTGTTCGTCGGGGAAGGACCGGAGAAGCCCCATCTAAGGGAACTCGCCAGACGGCTGAGTCTTGACAACGTGGAATTCCGTGACGGTGTGCCAAGGGATCAGGTGGCTGCGACTCTGGCCCAGGCAGATGTCTTCATTTTCCATCTCATGACACTTGATGTTTTCCGATACGGTATCAGCTCTAACAAGCTGTTCAGCTATCTGGCGTCGGCTAAGCCAATCGTGTTTGCCTGCGATGCATCCTTCAACCCTGTCGAGGCAAGTGGCGCTGGCCTGACTGTACCGCCTGAGGACCCAGAGGCATTAGCCAAGGCGGTGTTGCAGTTGTACGACAGTGATGAGGCAAGTCGCGGGGCAATGGGACAATGCGGCCGCGCCTACGTAGAACGCTATCACGATCTTGACAACTTAGCTGCGGCGTTTCTTGGCTCTCTACAGCATGCGGCAGAGTCGTACGATATCAAGAGACAGAGGACGGTAACATGAGCCAGCGTACCCAAGTGGCGCTCAAACGCCTTTTCGATATCGTGGTCTCAGTCACGGCTTTGACCTTGCTCTCTCCGGTGACGGGTCTCATCGCCCTGGCCATCTATATCGCTATGGGCCGGCCCATCCTGTTTCGACAGGCGCGGCTGGGTTACCAGGGACGCACTTTTGCCATCCTGAAGTTCCGCACCATGATCGACAACCAGGACGAACAGGGGAACCTGCTGCCCGACGAGCAGCGCCTGACCCGGTTAGGTCACTTCCTGCGTAGGACTACTCTAGATGAACTGCCCGAGCTGATCAATGTGCTAAAGGGTGAGATGAGCCTAGTGGGGCCACGGCCGCTGCTGGTGGAGTATCGAGACCTCTACACACTGGAGCAGTGGCGGCGTCACGAGATGCTGCCGGGCATGGCCGGGCCGGTGCTGGCCGGCGGTCGCAACATCCTCTCCTGGGAAGAGAAGTTCGCCCTGGATGTTTGGTACGTGGATAACTGGTCGCTGTGGCTGGATTTCAAGATCCTAGCCTTGACGGCCTGGAGAGTCATCAAGCGAGAGGGAATCAGCGCTGAAGGGTACGCCACGGCGCCGAAGTTTCAAGGGACAAGAATGAAGCATCAGCGGAGCGAGTAGCCTATGTCCAAGATCGTCATCATTGGGGCTGGAGGGCATGCGCGCGAAACACTGGGGATTTTTCTGGAGCGCATTGAGCAAGGGGAAAGTTGTGAAGTTTTGGGATTCATTGACGAGAACCAGATTAATCATGGACGAAGGTTAGACAGCTTCCCGGTGTTAGGCGATTTTGGTTGGTTCGAGGGTGTGGGTCGGGAAGACGTGCGGGGCATCTGTGCCGTAGGGATGCCTCAGGTGTGCCACAAGTGGGTACACCAGGCTCGGGACCTAGGGCTTCAATTCATCAGTGCTATCTCGCCTCGGACGCACATCTCCCCCTATGCCCGCATCGGCCAGGGGGTGATGATCTTTCCCAACGTCATCGTCAATACCGGGGCCGTCATCAGCAACTACGTTATCCTGAACGTCGCCGCCACCGTCAGCCACGACACCGTCGTGGGCGACTTCTGCAATATCAACCCCGGCGTCCATCTGGCTGGCAACGTCACCGTGGGCGAGGGTTGCTACATCGGCATGGGGGCCAACGTCATTCAGGGTGTCACCATCGGCCACTGGAGCATCATCGGCGCCGGTGCGGTGGTGGTGCAGGATGTTCCGGCCAATGTGACCGCCGTAGGTGTCCCAGCGAAGGTGATCAAAACGCGAGAGGAGGGATGGCATGAGAGATAAACCCGCCCTGCTGGGCAACACGCCGCTGTTTTCTGCGAAGCTACCCATTATCCAACCCACCTTGCCTGACTATGAGACCATAGCTCCCCAGGTGGAGGAGATCTTTGCCACCGGCATGCTCACCAAGGGTAGGTATCTGCGCCAGTTCGAGGAACGGCTGGCAGAGTACCTGGGCGTAAAGCACGCCGTATGCGTTTCTAGTTGTACGCTGGGGCTCACGCTCACCTACCAGGGGCTGGGGTTCAGGGATGAGGTCATCGTCCCCAGTTTCACCTTCATGGCCACCGTCCACCCGTTGGTCTGGCTGAACGCCGCGCCGGTGTTTGTGGACATTGATCCGCATACCTGGAACATTGATCCAGCCAGGGTAGAGGAGGCCATCACGCCACGCACCACGGGGATCGTGGCCATCCACAACTTCGGCAACCCCGCCGATGTGGAAGCGCTGGAGGAGATTGCCCGGCGCCATAACGTCAGGCTGGTCTTCGACGCCGCTCACGGGTTTGGCACCTTGTGTCAAGGCCGGCCAGTGGGAGGCTTCGGCGATGCGGAGGTCTTTTCCATCACACCCACCAAGCTGCTGGTGGCGGGCGAAGGGGGCGTGGTCGCTACCAACGACCATGCCCTGGCCGATCACATCCGCAGCGGCCGCGAATACGGAAACGATGGTCGCTACGGCAGCGATTTCGCTGGCCTCAACGCCCGCATGCCGGAGTTCAACGCCATCCTGGGTATCAAGAGCCTGGAGATGCTGGAGGAGAACGCTGAACGGCGCAATCGGGTGGTGGAACGATTTCGTGAACGGCTGGGCGGGCTGCCGGGTCTCACCTTCCAAACCATCCGTCCCGGCAACCGCTGCTCCTACAAGGACCTCTCCGTGCTGGTGGACGAGGGCAAGTTTGGCCTGACGCGGGATAAACTGGCTCGGGCGTTGCAGGCGGAGAACATAGATACGCGGAAGTATCACGATCCGCCAGTGCATACTCACCAGACGTATCGCCATCTGAGAGAGCGCTACGACGATCGTCTGCCGGTGACCAACTGGGTGGCATCTCGCAGCCTGAGCCTGCCCGTTTACTCCCACATGGACGAGGCCACTGTGGATGGCATTTGCACCGCTATCGAGCGTGTTCATGCTTATGCCGATATGCTAGAATGAGCATTAAAAGTGTTCAATCGAGCAATAGAAATGTTCAAAGAGGCGATGATGCTGCTAGAAAAGCTTTTCACGTCTAGGGTTCGGGTACGGCTACTCACCCTGTTCCTCACCCATCCAACCGAGGCGTTATACATCCGCCAGATCGCCCGGCTCACTGGTGAGACCTACAACAACGTCCGCCAGGAACTCCAAAACCTGGCCCAACTGGGCCTGATCCTGAGAGAGCGTCGCGCCAATGCCACCTACTACTGGGCTAACGTGGAGCACTTCCTGTTCCCCGAGCTTAAAAGTGCATCATCTTGAAGACCGAGGCAGTGGGCGATAGGTTGAGGTAGGCACTCGCGGCATTGGGGAATGTCAGGGTCACCTTTATTTACGGTTCCACGGCCAGGGGGACCGAGCTGGCCTCCAGCGACATTGACCTGATGGTCATCGGCGAGGTGGACCTGGATGCTCTGGATGGCGCCATTGATAGCATCGAAGAGGAATTGGGTCGGACGGTGAACTACGCGCTTTTCAGCGCAGGGGAATGGCAGGAGCGGGTGGCTCAGGGACATTCCTTTGTCACAGATGTTCTGACCCACGAGAAGGTTTTCCTGATCGGAGACGAAAATGACCTATCAGCCCTTGGAACGGGCAGAACTGATTGAGCCCTATCGGGTTCCCCTGGCAGAGATCAAGGGCCTCCTGGAAGTCGCTCGCCGGGATGTAAAGACCGCCCGCGAGCTCACGAACATTGACCTGGACTGGGCCCTGATCGTGGCTTACAACGCCGCTCTGTAGGCTGGTCTGGCATTCATGTACGCCCAGGGTTACCGGCCCAGAGGCCCTGATCGCCATAAAATCGTGATCCGCTTCCTGCGGGCAACTCTCGATCTATCATTCAAGCCGAAACTGAACCGGCTCAACCGGATACGAAAGAAACGCCACCGGGCCGTCTACCGCCTAGCGGGAGCCATTTCCGAGCGTGAAGCAAAGGGGACCATCGAGTTTGCCGAGGAATTCGTTGCCCAGCTTGCCGACCTCATCTGAAAGAGAACCCATGACTCTACGACTACGTGACCGACTTCGACGCAGACCAGGCCGTTTGACCTTAGAAATGCTCGAACGCATCATTACCGACGCCGTCATGGTCAACCTGGCCCTACTGACGGGCTTCGCCCTGCGGTTCCTTTCCTTTTTCGTCCTGGGCACGGGCGGAGAAGGAGCCACCTTGCAGACCTACTCTGACCTTTTCTGGCGCTTCCTGCGGGCGTACCTCAGCCTCTCCTGGCTGCTGACCCTCATTTGCCTGATCGTTTTCTACCTCAGTGGTTTCTATACCCACGGCCGGGCCTACCGGAGTCACTACAAAGCCGTGATCATTGCCCAGGCCGTTTCTGTCTCCTATCTCCTCTTCGGCTTCCTCACCTACTTCATTGAGGGCTTCAGTCCTTTCCCGCGCAGCGTGCTGATCCTCGGCTGGCTGCTGACCGTGGTCCTGGTAGGCGGGCTCAGGATTGGGGCTATCCTGTGGCGACGAGCCGTCTGGGTGGAAGCTAGGCTCTTCGGCCGGCCCAGGAAGGAGAAGGTGCACAACGTCTTGGTCATTGGCGGCGCTGGCTACATCGGCTCCGTCCTGGTTCGCAAGCTCCTCGACCGGGGCTACGACGTCACCGTCCTGGACGCCCTGCTCTACGGCGATGAAAGCATCCGAGACCTCTACGGTCACCAAGGCTTTGAACTCATCCACGACGACCTGCGCAACATAGGAGCTGTGGTGCGGGCCTTGCAGTACGCCGACGCCGTGGTGCACCTGGGCGCTCTGGTAGGCGATCCCGCCTGCGCCCTGGACGAGAAGCTCACCCTGGAGATCAACCTGGCCGCCACTCGCATGATCGCCGAGGCTGCGCGGGGCTTCGGGGTCGGCCACTTCATCTTTGCCTCAACCTGCAGCGTCTACGGCACCAGCGACCAGATCTTGGACGAGCGTTCGGCTCTCAAGCCCGTCTCCCTCTACGCTCGCAGCAAGATCGGCTCCGAGCGCGTGCTCCTGGCCCTGGACAACGACCGCTTCGCCCCCGTCATCCTGCGCTTCGGCACCGTCTACGGCTCCTCCCCCCGTCCTCGGTTCGACCTGGTCATCAATTTGCTGGCGGCGAAAGCCACCTGCGAGAAGAGCATCACCATCTTCGGCGGCGACCAGTGGCGTCCCTTCATCCACATGGACGACGCTGCCGAGGCCATCCTGAAGTGCCTGGAAGCCCCCCTGCACGCCGTCAAAGGCCAGGTCTTCAACGTCGGCTCCGACGACCAGAACTACCAGATCACCCAGCTAGGCGACCTCATCAAAGAGCTTATTCCCGACGTCCAGGTGATCCACCAGGACGAAGACGTAGACCGCCGCAACTACCGCGTCTCCTTCGCCAAGATCCGCAAGCACCTGGGCTTCACCCCTCGCCGCACCGTCGCCGATGGCATCCTGGAGATCAAGGCCGCCATTGAGGATGGCCGCATCGCCGACTACCGCGACGCCCGCTACAGCAACTACAAGACCCTCTCCGAAGAGAACAACATCCACCTCATTCGCCACACGCGCATGACCCCGCTTTATGCTAGTGGTTGGGAAGAATGAGAAACCACGACCTGACTTACTGCACCCTCTGCCGGCTTCTTTCCGGCCCAGCCAACGCTGCCCTCACATCAACCCTCGGCCCCGACGACTGGCGCCTGCTGGCCGCCACCGCCCAGCGCGAGGGCGTCGCCCCTCTACTCTACCACAGCCTCAAGGAGAGGGATGCTGCTGACATCCCCGATCCACTCCTCCGTTCACTGGAAGAGCAAAACTATGCCAGCCTGGCTCGGAGCACCTTGGTTTACCATGAGCTGGAGACTATCCTCGAGCTCTTCCGGAGCGAAGGCCTCCAGGCGATCCTTCTGAAGGGTGCCGCCCTGGCGGGGACGGTCTACCCAAACGTCGCCCTGAGGCCCATGAGCGATGTTGACCTCTTGATAAGAGTCCCCGACTTGCCCAGGGTACAGGAGATGTTGATCACACAGGGGTACGCTTTCTATCCTGACCGGGCCAGGGAATTCGATCGGAGTTTTGGGCGAGCCAAGATGTTTACCAGGCAGACCCCCTATCCCATGGGCATAGACCTCCATTGGCGCCTTTTGGAGTGGCCGCGTGGTCAACAAGCTACCCTGCTGACGGAGTGGCTCTGGAGTAATGCTCTGGAGCGAACGGTGGCCAACATCCCCACGCTGGTGCTGTCCCCGGAGGCGCAGGTGCTTCACCTGACGAGCCATCTCGCTAAGCATGGCTGGCAGCGGCTGCTCTGGTTCTACGACATCGCCCAGGTGCTTCAATACTACGAAGAGGAGCTGGATTGGAATCTAGTTATCGCCAAGGCCAGGGAGTTCGAGATCCTCAAGGCACTCCAGGTCACCCTCGCCAGGACGGTAGAATTGCTTGCCCCCCCCCTTCCGCCTGGGGTTCTTGAGAGAGTGGAATCAAAGAGAGTGAGCCTCAGGGGAAAGGCAGCCTTCGCCCTTTTGACGGCCAGGGACAATTACGCTGCCATCCTGCTCAGCTTCATCGCTAGAGACAGCCTCCTGCGCAAGGCGAGGTTCTTAGCTACCGTCGCCTTTCCCAGTGCAGAGTTCATGATCGAGCGATACCAATTGTCCGATAGGAGAAAGCTGCCCCTTTACTACGCATATCGTTTGGGCAGTTGGTTTTACCCCCTGTTGCGCTCCTTGCTCTCCGTGTTATATCATGCCCTTTTTCGGCGAGGACGCTAGCCGAAATGGTTGAGCACCTTCCTGACCACCCTTGGCGTCTAGTGGTGTGTTTCAAAAGTTGGTAGTGGTAAAAAAGTAAGTGATGGTGTATCATTAAGAGCGTCCGGTGAAAGTCAAATTGACGAAGGTGGAAATGATACAAGTAACCATCACCTACTATTGCCGTACCTGTGGTAGTGACAACATCATCAGGAACTGCACCAATAAGTGCGGGAATCCGCAGTATCACTGCAAGGATTGCGGCGCTTACCGAGTTCTGGATCCCAAACGCAAATATGCAGCCAGCGAGAAGGAAACTATCTTGCGGGCTTGCAGGGAGCGCTCCAGTATGCGTGGGCTAGAACGCATCTTCTGCGTCGCTCGGCAGACAGTCGCCCGCTGGG
>SDBT01001576.1_pt1 | contig 40430 bp, 61 predicted proteins | sample 2277101 | NCBI WGS metagenome assembly SDBT01 (sample SAMN10404973, study PRJNA504765) | marine sediment metagenome | isolation source: marine sediment core GS10_PC15, 103 cmbsf | place: Arctic Ocean: Southern Knipovich Ridge | collected 2010 | reverse complement strand
TCCTAAATCATTATCAATGCGATCCAAGTAAGATTTCTGTGGTTTTTCTCCCATATCCTCGAAAAAATTCTCAAAGGACATCCAGTGCTCACAGATGGTTATTCCCCTATCAAAATAATACTTCCTATTTTTTCCGACTTTATCAGCGCAGCGTTTTTTCATCCCAAACCAAGCTTTATATGTTTTTGTGCGGGCCATTCCATGGCGATAATTATTCCCCTTTCCGGCAATAGGAGATTTTAATTTGGGAATTGATTTCCTCTTAAGCCTGTATCCACAATCTCTGCACTGTAAAGACCTATTCCTCCTTACATCATTAAACCTGATCGTGACAACAATGCCGCAATCACATCGACATGTAACTAGCAAAGATCCCCATTTATCCTTGCCGCTTTCTTTTAGAACGGTCCATCGATTAAACTTTGTTTTTATCATGCTTAGAGTATATCATCTCTAAATATTTTTTAATATGGTGGAAGGTCTTCGCGGAATATTCCCTGCATGTTCGCATTCTTTCCGTACATCGCATCTTGATAACGCTGCTCCAGCTCTTCAGGCGAGAGACCGTCTCTTGTCTTGGGGAGAGAGATGCAGAGATACCGCATGGCATCTGAGTTACTAACAATAGCACCATTAGATAACGAAAAATGACCCGCTTTAGGAACATTAATACACCATACATCATGGACTCCTTTTATTTTTTCTACTCGCTCTACCATAAGACGCTTTGCAGTTCGGGTGACAAAACTTTTGGGAATTGTTTTTCCGAACAAGCAGCATCGTTTCTTTTCCGCAAAAAAGACAATTTCCCTTGACTCTTTTTTGTTTTTCCCAAGATCTAACTCGCTTTGCATGCTCGCGGTGCCACTGTAATCCTTCCTTAGAAGCATGCCATAAAGCTGCTGCCGCTCTTGCTTTATCGCCAAATCCTTTATTGTTTGGTTTTGGCATTGCCCAATGCTCCGCTTCAGGAAGACAAACCAAATTTTCAAGCTCGTTATTCCACACGTCACTATCCTTGTGATGGATGTGGCAATTTGGCGGAATTTTTCCATAAGCATGCCGCCAAACCTGTTGGTGTAGCCTTTTTTTGAATGCCTGCTGTAAATATTTTTGTCCCCAGAATCGATACATATTTCCATTGTATCGTTGTGATTGCTTGTCGATAATGACAGGATTTGGGATCCTTTCGAGAGGTTCTCTGCAGATATCCATCCGTTTTCCATCAAGAATAAATGATCCGGCGTACACTTTACTTGTACACCATCGGCAAATGTCACCCTCACCACGCTCGCATTCTTTCGTAAACTCTTTGCTCCTATACATTTTTCCCATCCATATAAAGTTTTTACTTCGTCGCCGTCCTTCACGTCTATAATGGGACGCATACCGGAACGCGTCAAGACTAATGTATCGGAAGTAAAACAGAAATGCGAGAACTGATCATGAAGAGGATGGTTCTTATATATCTTACGTTTCGCATCGAACTCCTGTCTGTAGTTTTCAAGTGCTTTTATTAGAGACACACATGATTTTTCATCAATCCATATTTTACTGAAAGCAGAGCGTACTGATTCAATTCCATCAACAACCATAACATCCGGTGCTATGATAAAGTTAATCCCCAGTTGTCTTGCCTTCTCAAGTCTGGTCATACCAGAACCAAACTCCTTGACCCGCATGTCATGGGGCGCGATGTGCTTGCCATATATGTACGGTTTCTGGTGAAGTATATTGATATAGTGCTCCAGGCCTTCTTTATTCTTCTCGTAACAATCGATGATGCGGACGGTTTGACCGATGGTTTGGAAGAATATAATTGCTGTTGAGTCACGAACACCGATATCCCATGCGGTATGTACCTTGAATCCACTCTCCCAAGGGACCATACCAATACGACCACCAATACGCATATGATCAAGATATTTAGCATAATACGCACCTTCAACTCCCATCGTAAAACTTGTGTAATATTCCTGTTCTATAAGATCCTGTGAAAGCTCTTGTCTTTCAATCGCCATCGCCTTTTTAGAGATATGGAGCGTATCATCCAACGTTAATTTATAACAAAACCACTCAGGAGAGTGTTGAGCTATCTGATAAAGCTCCCACAAATGATTTTTTCCTCTTGGCGTGCTAATAAAGAGAGCAATGCCATCATTCGCCGCAAGTATGGGACGAATATATTGATATGCACGAGGATCTTGTAACGCATATTCAGAAAAAACACACATTTGAGGGTTTGTACCCATAAGTGCGTCGAAATTATCAGACCCAACCAACTGAAACAGTGATCCATTGGTAAAACGAACCTTCATTTCCTGGCTGTTCTTAGATTCAACCACCTCATCCGGGATATAATCCAAAATACGCATACCCTCGTTGGTAATTGAATCCCATATTACTTTTTTTGCTTGTGAGTATGTCGGGAAGATGTAGTAGATCACACATGGACGACGCAGGGCAAATCTAATACACAAATTGAAGGCAGTCAGGTCTTTTCCCGCACGTCGAGGAAGAATAGCGAGTACGCGACGATACCCTTTGTTCTCGATCGCATCCATTATAGGAATCTGGTAGGACCTTGGCTTGAACTTATTAAGTTTTATCCGTGTCTCTACATTCATAATCAAATATCTCTTTCCAACGTTCCAGCTCAATCATTAAAACAATCAGTTTTTCGAGATCTTCTTTAAGGGTATAACCTTTAGGTGCAAATAATTCCTCACATTCAGAAAGCTTGTGATCATATCGACGAAGTAAATCCATTACATGCTGCCAGCGCTTCCCAAATATCTCTGCACGCATCTGATATCTGCGTAGCTTTTCGTAAGATAACGCGATCTCCAGGTCAACTATCCTTTTTTTCAGTATGTTTATCTTTGTCTCTGTCATGTCTTAGCCAGCTTCTTTAGAACAGGTCCAAACTTCTTTGCAAGGTCGTTAAGAACTTCACCAGGTTCACACGGTACATGTATTCCCCATGTATTGATTAGCTCCTGTCTAGCAGCAGTTGAAGAGATTGAATTGAGTTGAACTAGAAAGTCAATCGCATTGCCAGACGCCTTACATGCGTAGCAATAGAATTGTTTATTGATCGTGCTCACTAAGAAACTATTATCTTCTTCTTTGCATAAAGGACAGTTACCCCACCAAAAAGAGCCATCTGCTGATAGCTTTGTATATTGGCCGAATGTCTTTCGCACTGGCACACGGTCTATTATGTATTTATCGTCCATCTATTTCCTTCTTGATCTGGAAATGGCATCCAATGGGTAATATCTTTATGGTAAATATACGTAGAAGACCCGCTTGAACAATAACCCAAAGTTGCCGGCTCCCAATTGTTTAATTGAAGAGCCTGTTCAACATAAGAAACGTCGTCAAATTTAGGGCCATTTCCATTATCCAAGAACTCCTGTATTGCGGTGAATTGCCCGTCTGTTATCAATACACAACTGTCTTCTTCAGGCAGCTTATCTTTAACACTTATCCATTTCATCAATCAGTTCCTTCTGGTTTGAGGTTTTCCTGCTTATGTTCTTCCGCATATTTTTTCAAAACATCTTCAGAACAATGGTCGCAAAAGACAATGTGCTCATTATTTTCCCCTATGCATATCCAATGACACGATTCAGAATAACATCCCATTGAACCGTGGGGCACTTTACAAATAAAACAAGGGATTTGCTTTTGTTTTAACATCTAGTCAGTTCCTTCTTTATCTTTTTCACTTCTTGCTCGGATAACAGCGTTGACATATAGGTGTCCACGTTGGGCTACACTCTCTAAACAAGTGCACAATATACTCACAAACTTTCATCATGATTATGTATACTACAACCACGGAAGCTAATATCACGGTACTGAACAGCAAATAAGCCCAAAAGAATAGCAAGAAATTCTTCCACTGTATCCAGGGTATTATCCATTCCATCATTCAGTTCCTTCCTTTTCCTTCTCAAGCGGTTGAATATTCATTCTGGTTATGATCTTCTTATCGATAACATTCCCCGGGAAAATCATTCGATTATGTAAAGGGTTGTCGCTTTCGAAGTTCATGAGTTTATCAACTGCTGCTTCGTGATCCATCTTTATTTTCACAACATCGTTGGATGTGAGATAGACACTAAGTATTACTATTCTTTTCATTCAGTTCCTTTAGATTTTATATATGCCTTGGCACAGGCAGAAAAATCTACCAATATTTTCTTAAAACAGAGAGAACATATATTTAGAGTGTCTAGAATTACGATATGGTAGGGATCTTTTTGTTGGAAAGAAATACTTCCATCAGGGTGCCGCCATTCCTTATACGGTCCACACACATCACAATTTTTCTTTTCTTCCATCAATCAGTTACCTCTGGTGGCTCTGGTACTTCTGGAGGCTCTAGATCTCCCCTCACCACCTCATACACAGGTATCCAATGGGTTACATTCATCAAGCCATCCATATGATACTTCTTAAACCCCATCCTCATAGTCGGGGGGCCATCATCCCAATCACCAATCCAAAAATGTTGGTCTTCGTATTTATCAACTTCCATAATTTCGAAAGGAGCGTCTTTTGCAGGAAGACTATCATCTCTACACCGTTGACCATAAGCAAAAACACGTTGCTCAGGTACCGGCAATCTATCCTTCACACTTATCCACTTCATTCAGTTCCTTCAGGAGGCTCTGGAGTTCCCACCACCTCATATACAGGAACCCAGTGAGTTACATTTTTCAAACCGTCCTTATGATGCCATGCAGAGCCGCTTTCTATTTTTGGGGGGCTATTATCCCAATCACCAATCCAAAAATCCCTACTTTCCATCCTATCAACTTCAAGTACGATAAATGGAGATCCTGCACAAGGGTCGCCATCATCTCTACACCGTTGACCATAAGCAAAAACACGTTGCTCAGGTACGGGCAATCTATCCTTAACATTTATCCACTTCATTCAGTCACCTCGGGCTTCTTTGGTAGTGGCATCCAGAAAGAATACCTATCAATGGGAAAATTAATTCCATTATTCTCTAACCATTTTCGTTCACCGCCATACACTTCAAGAGAGACAATTGAAAAAGACAACTCTTCCATCAGATCGTCTTTTTCATACGCAATCACATATTGTTCATCTTTCGGCAATCTATCCTTCACACTTATCCACTTCACTCAGTTCCTTCTGGTTTCTTTGGCGTATAGGGATACGGTTTAGAATTTACATATTGAGCAATTTCTTTAAATCCAACATCGTCAGGATCTTCACCAATTGATTTGTAATAATTTTGAGTTTCAATAATGGCAGCATCAAACAATTCCTGATGACCTAAACTTATATAGTCCCAATTTGATTGTTGTTCGCCCGGAAGCCTCTCTTTAATAGTCTTAAACTTCATTCAGTTACCTCAGGTTTCTTAGGCACTTCGGGGCAATCTGGTATCGCAGGTATTTCTACCACTCCAGTAAATCCAGCACCTGCCTTTGCTGCTTTAGTTCTCAGGTCAGCTTCTTCGTTCCACGTATCTCTCCAATCTTTATGATAGAATCGCAGCGTCTTCATAAACGCATCAGGGTTCGCATCATATTTCTTTGGGAAGCGCGCTATCTTTTGAAATCGTGATCCAAGAAGAGTTTTTACATACTCATGTACAGCTTTGATATCTTCATCTCTTCGACAATACCCTTGAAAGGTCTTGAGAGGTATACCTACCTCATGTAAGAAGTCTAAATAATCTAACGAAGTTGGAATCTCAACCCATTCCAAATACTCTTGCATTATCGCCTTTTTTAGCTTCGGCGTAAGCCCTCTTTCACGCCAAGAAAGCAGTGTTCTGAAGTCTGTCTTTGTAACCCTACTAAATGACAGTGAAGAAAATCTTTTGTTAGAGTGGGGGTTTTTGCTTTTCATTTCTTTTCTTGCTCCCAGGTTTCATGGGTGGGTGTTATTTTTGAGAGCCTCCATTTTTCGCTCTTATTCATCCACTGAGTCCCTACCAAACAAGCGGTTGGTTCTCCAGTTACTAAATGACGATGATGTTTATCGTGGAATTCATGGGTAACTTTCAATTCTTCTTTGGTTTTATTTTTCATCTTCTTCCTTCTCTACTTCTCTCCCCCTTGTTTGAACAAAAGCTACTTCTTTCCAGTCTCCGTCATCCTGCATCATATCTTTAGCGATCTGCCAGCATTTAGTTTGCATAATAACCCATCCGTCTCTTTCAAAATCATACTCTACCCGGATACCATCAGAAGAACGAACATCACAGAGATCTATATGAATAGCATGCGCATTCCCTTCTGACATAGGATAATAAAGTTCTGTTGCGAGAACATCACATTTTGGATTTCCTTCAGGATTTTCTAACGTAAACCATTCTTCATCTTTAAATTGTTTTTTATTTTTCATTTTTCATCTCCGTGATTATAAACTCGGTTCTCGGTATTTTATCGTAGCGTTTTTTAGACCAAATGGAAGAGATGATACAGTCATCGCGATAGAGAACTCCCGTAGCTACATCTTCGATGAACTTGATGAGATTAGATAGATCGGGCCTGAAAAGGTGATATGAGTTCACCATTTGATCCCACCGTTTATGGGCTGCTTTGGGCATTGGCATGTAGAAATTCATCTCTACGTGAAGAGGACCAGTGAAAAGAGGTCTCTCTCCGTGCATTCGCTCTAAGTTAACACGCCAGAACATCTTGGTTTGTTTTTGTGAATCCCATACACGCCCTTTACCAACACGTGCTCGTGCAAGCGGTGTAGGATCACCATCAATGACATAACACACAGTTAATGAGCAAGGGAGTATTTCATCGAGCATGAACGTTCCTTTCTTTGGCTTGACCCCTATGCGTAGGAGGATCGTTATCTTTGGCCCATTCAGGGATACCATATCGAGCTAAAAAGGAATTGCTTGCGGAAATTGGTTTCGGCTGTTTAGCGTGCTCACGTTGAACCTGTGGCCCTGTCCGCCGCCTGCGTGCCGGAGCCCTGGCGTAGGTTCGTAGCTTTAGCGTAGGAGGATCATTATATCTAAATTGAGATTCTTCGTCACTGTACAATAACAAATTGCTTCCCGGTTCATAACCTGCGGCTTTAACTTCTCGAAACATTTGCTCGTAGTCTGGCGCAATTTGTTTCGATTCGCAAATATTCTTTGCTCTTGTAAATAACCATACAAATGGGTGTCTGATTGTTTTTTTGTACTGTTTGAATTGATCATATGCTAATTGCAAGACATCTTCATGAAACGGAGACAACAATAACGAGGCATAATCAGTAAATCTCAAATTGGCACAGATGTTGCGGTTGAGAGAACTCACACTGCTCATAATTACTTCCCTTTTGTTATTTTTTTGTAATTTTATGCGGACCCTGTGGTAGAAGGCGAGTCTTTCTATAACAGTATTACTCTGAGAGAAAGATATATAACTTCTTCTAAGACTAGGTAGGACATTTCCTTTTAAAACCGGCATTTCCGAGATCGATAATAATAGTAAAAGCGTAAGACTCCTTAAAATGGGAAAAAATGGGGCGAGAACCCGGCGGGCAGTTGGATGGTAAAATGCCGGGTTCACGAGGTATGTGCAGGTATTGTAGCCACGGTTATTTTTTTTAATTATATCTTGGTCAGAAAGAATAGTTGTTCTTCTGTTGACTGTCTTAATTGCAATGAAACCAGAATTATTTCTGATTGTTTCTTGTTTGGGAAAAACTGTGCCGTTAGCAAGAGAAAGTTTCAGTATGTAGCCGGTGATATTAATATCAGAAGCGGGAGCATTCTTATAGTAATTATACAGATCTTGGACTTGTTTATCAGGGACGGGAGCAGGTTTTAAAGAAACCTTTTGTTTTTCTGTGTTTTTTAGTTGACGGGTGAGTAAATCTTTTATATTCTTCATAATACTTCAGGTGTTTAATTTTAGACGGTTGACTAGCGAAGTGATAAATTGGGGGGACCTCATGGTCCTTCTTTTTTATTTCAAATTAATATGTGTAGAGTACAAATTTCTACACAATCTGTAAACAACTCTCTTTTTATTCTCTCTCTTTAGGCGCTTCTGGAAAAGGTGGTGACTCCGGATAATCCTCGAGAAACATCCAATGAGTAACATTCTTAAGGATATTTTTATATTCACTTTGGAAGAAGTTATGAAACTCTTTCTCTCTAATATAAATAGGATCTCCTTCGTAATCGGGAAGGGTAGCTTTTATCCTAAATTCAGCTTGAGTGACTATATCTTCATCATCCTCCTTAAACGCAATCCAACACTCCTGCCCATCTGCTGGCTTTTCATAGCTGAAGCTGATCCATTTCTTGACTGCATTGTTTTTACACTCAGAACATAGTTCCATTATTTATCCATAGGTGGTTCAAAAAGTGGTAATGGTAGCCAAAAAGTATCGTCTTGTTCCGTAGGATCGAAATCACATGTCATGTTATTGTTACAAACAGATCTAAATCGTTCGAATTGCTCTATAACCAAGTACGTGCAAATGTGATACTCGTGCTCCTTGGCACATTCATGAATAGTATATTCTCTATTGTTGAGCAAGTCCTTATAGTAACTATCCCGTAATATGCAGTGAACTGGTTCATATACAACAATTAGCTGTCCTGGTTCAGGCAATCTATCTTTGGTACTTATCCATTCCATTTGTTTTCTTCTTTTCTAAAGACAGGTTCATCCAAAAAAGAAACCATTCTCACTTCGTCACGCTGAATTAACCCAGCGGGCATAGTCACAAAGAAATCTTTTTGTGCTTCGGCAATCTTCAAAACATAAGAAGCCGCTTCAACCTTTTTTGTAATAAAATCAGCATGAGTTCCATCTTTAAAAGTGACGCGCAAGTAAAGCAACTCTTCATTTATTTTCATTTTTTATCCTTACAGCAACACAAACCATCAATGTACCAGATACCAATCAGTGTAAAGCTGGCAATAAGGGCAAGCACCATTATTGTTACCTCTTCCATTTTTTATCCTTAGGTGCAGCGCAAGGAGGGTTTATCATCTTCAAGTTCTTTTTCTCTGTCCATGACGTACTTAAATATCTTGAACAGCGTGTAATTGTCAGACTTCTTCTTCTCTTCAAGAAAATATTGCAGCGTTTGCGGAGCAACACCTATCGCTTTAGCTATCCCAACAAAGGTAATGGGGTTTTTGTACATCAATTCAACCAGTCGATTACGAATAACACCATCACTCTTTGACAAATCTTTGTAACTAATCATTTCTTTCATATTTTATCCATATATGTTTAATTGCCCGTCATCGCCTTTGTGGCCTTTTCGGGCTTCGCTTTGCCTCATATAAATCATAACACATTATAATAAAACTTACAATATTTATATATAATCAGTAGACTTTAATGAAATATTAAGTTATCATAGAGTAGAATCGAATCACCGTGAAAGGATTAAGATGAAAGATAAAATAACCATAACGGTTCAAATCAATAAAGAAACCTTTGACCTTCTTGAGGTAGGAGCACGTATTCTCAGAAAGGATTCACAGGAGGTATATAAAGAGGCATTAGAGGCGCATGCGTCCGTCTTTGTTGATACTATAAAAATGTTCGATAAGGTTGCAATCTTCAAAAAAGGTTCTTCTGAGAACTGAAAGGATGCAAGATGATTACCATGTCTACGCTTGGAGCTACGTCAGGCTTCGCCACGATAATTATCGCACTGGACTCAATAGCTCTATTGCTTATCCTAAAACACCTATTAAAGAGATAAATATGAAAAAAGATTGGATAGATATTCCTGTAAATCAAAGGGATGGTATTTCTATCAAACGAACTTGTGTTGGTGACTACATGGTTTCAACGGTAAAATTGGGGCCTATTACTAACAGTCTTGATAGTTTGATAAATACAATGGGAGAATTTCTTGGCGCTGATGATAGGGAAAACCCTAACAATAAATCCTATGAGACAAAAGTGTTTCGCTCACAACAGCACGAAGACGGCTCCTACCACATACATGAAAACTATGAAGAAATTGATGTCCAGCATTATGACACGTTAGAAGATACACAGAAAGGACATCTTGTTTTGTGTGAAAAATACGACAAGGAACAAGAATGAAAAAAATGACGCATAAAAAAACTACCGATGTGCCTACAATCAATTTATCTCCCAAATTCATTAATCAAATAGTAGAACTCGAACTAAACGTTCTTAAAAATGCAAAACATATCAGCATGATAGAAACTATTCTGTTCAGACTAGAAGCAGATAATCTTGCACTGAAAAATGATGTTGCTGAACTGCAACGGAAACAAAAAAACAGCTACGGTGTTGTGTGATGAATTGTTCATTCTGCGAGAAAGAAGCTCGAGCATCAGTAATAACAAAACTTGGAAAAAACTTTCAGCCAGATGAAAAAATCTATTTTTGCATGGAAGAACATACTCATAAAACTTACTGGAACAAAGCTAATACCGGGACAGTAAGAGAAATAAGCGAGGAAGCTTATAAACGCATAAAAGAATCACTGTGCGATGCATAACTCAAGGATAAATAATGGAAGACATACTCGAAATACTCAAAAAACTTTCAAAACAAATCAATGATCTCCAACCGCAAGAAAGGCCATATAGCTCAGAAATAACCAAAGAACTCGACACAGCCATGGCAAAAGCACAAGGTGATTATCCAACCATCGGGTACAACAAAGAAAACCCATACTTCAAATCCGGATACGCCACACTCGATCACATCATGGTCAGAATACGTCCAATTTTGGCCAAGAACGGAATCTCTATGATTCAGCAGCGTAGGTATTCAGATGATGGAGAAATGATGCTACACACGATCCTGAAGCATTCTAGTGGCCAATGGATTGAATCACGCTCCCGTGTTCTCCCCCCTAAAAATGACATGCAGACATTGGGGTCTACGTTGAGCTATTTAAAGCGATATGATGCAATGGCTTTGTTGGGTGTTACGGTCTCTGAAGATCCATCAGATGATGATGCTGAAGTTGCCATGATCACGGCACGAGATATTATCGCCAAGGGACCATCCAATAAATACAATCCAAAACAAGAAAGCTCACAGACGGTCACTAAAGAACAACTTGAAGAACTTGAATATGAACTCGCAGAAGTGCCTGATCTTGCCGAAGAAGTCATGGACAAGTTGCACATCCAGAGCTTGGCAGATTTACCTCGTACGAAGTACCATGTCGCAATCACGCGAATACGTGAAATCAAAGAAGCGCGGGCTGGCAGGAAAAAATGAATTGGTTTACAAAAAAAGAGCCAAAAAAAAAGATAACTCCGAAAAAATTGCTGCTAAAAGAGATGAAGACCCATCTAGCAGATTGCCCAAACTTAAAGATGATTGATGTCTGTAAAAGACTGTGGGATGTTGTGATAAGTTTAATAGATGAAGTAGGGAAGCTAAAAGAGGAAAACGATGTTAAATAAAGCTGGGGGCTATCATGCGAGAAACCTCCAAAAAACAAATCGAACGATATACACCACCAACGCCTCTCCACAAAGAGCCGAGGGGGACTATCTGGAAAGTAAAAGATGGTCTGCCAGAGTTCTATATACAGGTAAATAAAGCAAGTAAAAAGGTCAGGTGGATGCGAATGGGAATGTTTCTAGAAATAGCATTACAACAGTTGTTTCTAGATGAAAAATTTATGAATATGTGTGCTGGATTATTCCAATGCAATGAACAAAAACGTTGAGAAGCATTCTCAACTACTGCTTACAGAGACTGCGCTGGTTTTGTTACTCCCACCAGCGCAGTCTCTTTATGAGGATTTTTTTCAATATAATTATCATGCTTCATCCATGGAACAACCCAGTGAACGCCGATACCAACTACCGCAAGCACAATCACAAAGACAATTGTCCATATAGTGTTTCTATCTATCTTATCTAAAAACTTCATTATGAAGCGTCTCGCGTTTCACGATCTTTATATTCACCACGTGCAAAGACAACTGTAGCAAACGCATCATCATCTGTAGGAGCATTTTCAACAGATAGACCCTTTAATCGTGGCGTCCAATTAGTCCGCAAATCTTTCATGCATTGTTCCACAAAATGCGTACACACCCATTTAAGACGGCGCTTCAATTCATCTTCCAATTCTGAAACAGCTACATGATCTGCCAAGATCTGTTTTTGTAATGCCGTTAACGTAAAAAGCTCTACATCATCAACTGAAATTTTCATAATTTCTCCTTAAACTAAAAGATATCCACCAAATACGGTTAATCTATCTGCTCCACCGTGTATATCTACACTTTTATTTCCACCACCAGGACCAGACCGTAAAGTAATTCTTGCGGTCTGCGCAGCTACAAGACTTACAACACAAGATCCATTAAATGCCATCACGCCACCCGCAGTTAAGTTCGCAGGATTGCAAACGAAGAAAGAGAATATTTGTCCTCCACCAGGAATAAGATTGCATGTCATTGAATTTTGTGTGCCATCAAATCCTTCTAGTCTCATACTAACAAAAAAGAAGTATCGTCCTGTAACCGGAACCGTGAACAGATCTGTTGCATTGTCATAATTACCACCAACATCAAATACTTCTGTGTCAAATTCAACGGGGTCAATTGTCGTATTGTCACCAGTGACATTGCTGTCTGTTGTGCTGTTATAAGCCAAAAATGCTGGCTGTAGTGGCATTGAACGCTGGCCAGACGCGGTCATTATAAATGTATCTTTAGTTCCCAACGCAGAACTTTGTGAGATCTTAAAGGCATCGGCTGCATCATCATCAACACCAATACGAAATTCTCCAGTCGCATTAATATCAAATTGAACGAATGAATCTCCAGCAGCTCCTGGATCAATTATTAGGTCCTGAGTAGCATTATTAATCTTATTTCTTCCTGCCATCTCTCACCTTTATACTATTAATACACCAGAAAATGAGGTTCTTCTATCACCAGCAGATCCACGTATATCAACCACCTTATCACCGCCACTCGACACTACAGATACCGTTGCTGTATCAGTAGCTGTCATATTCGTAAAAACTGTTCCGCTTACAGAAAAATCTCCACCGTCATGTATGTTGGTTGGATCGGAATACCAGATAGTAAATGTTCCACCAGTAGTAACAATATCAACTTGAACTGATGTTTGTGTTCCATTAAAATTTAAGAGATACATATCTACCGAAAGCAGATATTTTCCAGTAACAGGGGCTGTAAATGTATCTGTTCCATCGTTGTAATTACCACCTTGATCAAACACCTCATTATTAAATTCAACCGGCGTAACTACTGTTCCATCACCAGTAACGTCACTATCAGTGACAGTGTTGTTTGCAAGAAAAGCTGGTTGTAATGGCATCGTTCTTTCACCAGATGACGTCATTACAAAGGTGTCAGAAGTGCCTAGCGCTGATCCCTGACTTATACGAAATGAATCATCCGTATCATCAACACCGATTCTGAACTCACCTGTCGTGTTGATATCAAATTGAACAAACGAGTCACCAGCTGCTCCTGGATCAATCGTGAGATCTATACTTTTTTCAATTATTGCGTTCTTTGTTGCCATTGCTACTCCTTATACAACGGTTATGTTGCCGGATTTAACATTTACCTGAAAGTCTAGATCTTCAACACGGCATATAATCTCAATCCAGTCACCTTTAGAACTCGATGCAAGACTTCCACCTGCCCCAGTAGTAGAGTTGGTATCGCCTATATAACATGTCTGGCCTGCCCCCTGAGCCAACGACCACGTCCCTGTAGCATGCATTAAGGCTATTTCCATTGTTTCACCAACTAAAGCGGTAGCCGGCAAAGTAAATGCAAGATCTGCACCGGCTCTATTTGCAAAATAACCTTCACTAACAGCCATTGCCTTTGCAGGGCCCGCTTCAACAGACCAAGTAAATGGAGTAGCGGCATTTTGGAACGTTGGCAACGCTCCTGCACCGTTCGATGTAAGTACTTGATTGGCTGTTCCAACACTTGCAATAGATTGAATAGGGTTGGTTGCTGTTGTCCCACCACACAATACCGCAAAGGCTGTATTGGATTGTACTCCTGTGCCAAAGTTGGCTACACCGCTTAAAGCAATGGTGCCATTGGCATCTTGTACAGTAAGTGTTCTTGTTGTTGCTGTGGTAATTCCGCTTGCTTGGAATGCTATTTTTGAGGTGCTATCACCGTCATCAAGGATACGGAAAGTGTTATCGGCAAATTCTGTTTGGCCTACTGTGCCACCGCCGCTTACAACTGATGGAATATTACCACGCAAATCTATCGTGTTAACTAATGTCCATGTTCCACTTGAAGCTGCTTGATGTCGAAGTTGAAGTTGAGCTATCAAGAAACCAGTTCCAACAAAATCAGCTGGAATACTAAAGTTCGTAAATCTACTTGGATCTGATATTAAATTTGATGAGGTATTATAACTACCGCCTGGCAGGTTACACATCAATTTACAATCACTGGTGTTTTCACTTTGAACGCCCCAGATAACCAATGAGAAAAACTTGCCGGCCATTGATCCGTTAACAGAGTCAATAAGCTGTGTATTCAGATCAGTAACCTTGTCAAATTGAGTAGCAAAATTATTCACTACATATATGTCTGGAGTTCCAGTAAACGCTGGAAATGTATGATCATGGACTTGTGCTACTTCACCTGATGTTGAGGTAAATATCACCGTATCAGCAGCTCCACCATCAGGAGTAATTGTCAGTGTTGGTGCTACTCCATTCTTCCATGTTGAATTTTGATGTCGTATCCAATGGTTGATATCAGATATGTGGCCTTGATCAGTTGTATCAACAATATGATCATCCCAAGAATGAACCTTATAGGCACCATCTGTTTCGAGAGACGCTGCCGTTTGGCACAGTACCGTTGCTATTGGAGCATGTTCTGCCGATGGAAAATCTGAAGTATTTACGGTAAGAGCTTTTGTTGATTGCAGGAAATACACAAAGTTAATTTGGGGGTTTTCATCGTCACCACCAGCAGTGAGCACGACTGTGTCAGGCGCAGTTGTCCAATCAAAAAATCCATCTGAAAATACAACGGTCAGGTTGCCGCCACCAGATTTCTGTACAGAGAATGTAATCACGCCACCGGTTGCGGTTACAGTAATAGCCTGTGCTTCAAGAATAGAACCATTCCATCCATTTATTGCAGTTGTATGTGCATTGGCTGTAGTAGCAATCGTAATGGTTGATCCAGCCGCTGTAGTCGTTAAATCTTGTCCACCCGCAACGGTTAAAACTCCAGAGGATGGGGCAGCTGAATTAGTATCATCTGCCAAAAAGCTGACTGCAACGGTAGATCCTGTCTGAAGAGAAAGAGTTCCAGCTCCTGTAGTAAACGCTATCGTGCTATCTGATGAACTAAGTGTTGCGAATATTGGATCGTTTGCACTGTCTCCGACGAGGACTTGACCATCTGTTCCAACAGTTAATGCAGTAATAGCAGAAGTATTAGAACCAACAATCACACTATGATCTGTTAAACTCGTTGCCCCTGTACCACCATCAGCAACCGAAACCGGTGCTGCAATGGAAACATCTATTGTATTAGAGCCATTAGAGACCGTTAGTGAACCACCAGTAGATGTAATAGCTGCATATGCTGGAGATCCCGCTGTCGATGCAACAATTACCTGGCCATCTGTGCCGTTATTTAAATCAACTGTAACCGTTGAGCCTGCTCCGGAAGTAGAAATCAGCGTGCCACCCGCAACGGTTAATGCACCTAAAGCAGGTGTTGCTGTACCAGAATCTGTTGGAAATGACCGTGCTATTGCACCAGCCGTTTCAATGTTAAGTGTGTTGGAGCCCTCAGTAATAGTAATAGTGCTCCCTGTTGATGTCAGCGATGCATATGCTGGCGAACCAGCTGTTGAGGCAATAATAATTTTCCCATTAGTGCCATTATCAAGATTAAATGTAATGTTATTTGATCCAGGCACACCTACACTGGTAATAAGATCACCACCAAGCAAATCTACATTAAAAGCGCCGTCTGCACCTACTGCCCCACCCGAGTCGCCTGTGAGTGTTTCAATAGGCATACCTGTTGCACCAACAATAAATCTTCCAGCTTGGCTCATGATTATACCTCCGAACCATAGAATGTGCTCAAATACACAGTTCCAATCGTTGGATTACCTATCTCTTTAACATAAATACGCTGACCTTCTCCAAGAAAAAAACCCTGTTCTCTTGTTTTATTTGCAGTGATATCCAACAAAAGAAATCCATTAGCGGGCAGAGGAAAATGATTATTAATTCCATCGAATGAAAACTGCAAGCTTACATCTGTTAAGTTTTGAACCATCAAAATACGTATTTTCTCGGTCATTGCCGTCCCAATACCGGCATATGAAGTGGTAATAGATCCAAAAGCAAGTTCTCTTTGTGTTTCTGGTAATATTCTAATCGCCAAGCTCATCAATACTCCTTAGATGTTATCTCTGAGCTTGATAATAACCACTCAGATAAACAAGACCCGTGCCGGCACCAGCACCTTTTACATATACTATTGTGCCCTGTCGCAACTTTGCCATCATATTATTAGGCTGCGCGTTTGTTTGCAATGGCAATTGTAATGTCTCAGTTGATCTCAAAAAGTCATGGTCAGTAGCGCCATCATAACTAATGGTGATGTCTGTATCAGAGTCATTTACAACACGAATCAAAAAACATGGCTCAGGGGTTCCTGCAGCATTAATTGCCTTGAAAGTACCGTCCAAAGATGTTGTATTAAATGACGTTAGTGTAATCGGTAGAACCGCATTAATTACTGACATTTCTTATCCTTGATTTTGATAATAACCACTCAGATAAACTAAACCGCTGGCGAATCCAGCTTGTCCAGAACCTTTGATCCATACCGTAGTACCTCGTCGTAACTTTGCCATCATATTATTAGGCTGTGCGTTTGTTTGGAGCGGTAATTGTAACGTTTTGCCAGTTCTCAAAAAATCATGGTCATTTGAACCATCATAACTAATAGTAATGTCAGCATCTGAATCATTAACAATACGAATCAAAAAACACGGTTCAGTGGTCCCTGTAGAATTAATTGCTTTAAAGGTTGTATTTAATGCCGTCGTATCAAAAGATGTCAACGGAATTGGGAAAATAGCATTAGTTACGCCCATTTTTATCCTTTAGAATCCTTACTGGCTTCATCCGACTCTTTGGATTTGTTTTCTTCTGCTTCCTTGAGTGCTTTTTCTGTCTGCTTGGAAAGCTCAGCAACTCCCTGCAATATATTAACAATTGCATCATATGCTTCTTTATATGTCGTATTGTTCGGAAAATAAAGGAAAAAGTTTTTGCCATCTCGCTCCACATGTAACATCTGCTGTGGGCCATAATTGACACTGTTCATTTCAACTTCTTTTGGAGTCTCGTCTGTCTTAATTTCTGCTTTGTTTTCTTCCATCTTTCAATCCTTTTCTTGTTAAATATTTGACTAACTAAACCCTACTTCAAATAGGGGACATTTTTAAATGCCCCCATCCTATCATAGCTTTCTTTAATTAAATATTTCGAATGTAATGATCAAGTTAGTTGCAAGAGCGGCACCACCAGCATTAACGTATTGGATTGTGAATGATCCAGCACCAGGTCTTACTTTTTCAAGAACAGGTCGGGCATCTTCAGCACCTACAACACATAGCCCAACTGTTATCCCTGATGTCGAAGCACAAGTACTGTTCGTAATTGTGATGGTTTCATCAGCAGCTGAAGCGGTTGTAACACCACTTGCAGTTATACGTCCTCGCGTTGCATTAAGTGTATGTGCTACACCACCTGAAACTTCACGTGGAGACAGTATTATAATATCGGTATTACCATCAGCATTACCCATATTCAAGGTTTTTGTGCCACCACCAGTTCCTGTGGCCAGGTTAACCGTGTGTGTACCAGCAGCTGCAGTACCAACTCCGAGATTGAGTGTTACAGAACCAGAAGTGGTCAATGCGCTTGAACCAATAGCAACCGTACTTGCACCGATATCTACGGTACCTGTACCAACATTTACATTCTTAATGGAGTTACCATTTGTAGTTGCCCCACCACTACCCAAATTAAGAGTATCGGTAACTGCGGCAACAATAACAGTACCACCACTGACAGTTGTAGTACGCGTTGCAGCCGGTGCAATATTACAAAGGCCCGCTGTAGTAACTCGTGTGTTATTACCCATTGCGAGTGTACCAGCACCTGAGGTTCCAGAACCAGAAAGAATACTTACTGTAGAGTCGTTGGCAGATGCGCCATTGCCAATAGATACCGTTTGTGCAACTGAGTTAATACCAGAGCCTATGGTGATTGTATTACCAAGGAGGCCATCACCTATGCCAATTGTAGTGGCAAGCGCACCCGAACCTGCGAGTGTAAATACGCGTGTACCAGAACCTACGCTATTCATTATATTTACAGCTTGGCCCGTGCTCGTAGAATTTCCTTCAAACATGTTGTATGTCTGTGTGCCAACAGTAGCAATTCCTGAAAGAACATTCACTGTAGAATCTTCTGCGGATGCACCATTAGCTATGGAAACACTCTGTGCTACTGAGTTGATACCAGAGCCAAGTGTAATCGTATTACCAAGTAGCCCATCACCTATGCCAATTGTAGTAGCAAGCGCACCTGAGCCAGCAAGTGTAAATACACGTGTACCACTACCCGCTCCGTTCATAAGGTTTAATGCGTGGCCTGTAGAGGTCGAAGCTCCTTCAAACATGTTAAATGTCTGTGTGCCAACGGTTGAAATACCACCTAAAACATTAACTGTTGAATTTGCAGCGGCTGCACCATTGGCGATACCAATAGTTTGTGCCACTGAGTTAATGCCCGATCCAAGAGTAATCACATTTCCTAAAAGACCGTCACCTATGCCTATCGTCGTTGCTAATGCTCCAGAGCCTGCGAGTGTAAATACTCGTGTACCAGACCCGGCACCATTCATTAAATTAAAAGCTTGCCCGGTCGAGGTCGAAGCGGCAGTAAACATGTTATATGTTTGGGTTCCTGCCGTTGCAATCCCAGCAAGAACATTAACAGTAGAGTCATTGGCAGCTGCGCCATTAGCGATACCAATAGTTTGTGCTACTGAGTTAATGCCAGAGCCTATGGTGATTGTATTACCAAGAAGACCATCGCCTATTCCAATGGTGGTTGCTAATGCACCTGAGCCAGCAAGCGTAAATACGCGTGTACCAGATCCAGCACCGTTCATAAGGTTTAACGCTTGGCCTGTAGATGTAGAAGCTCCTGTGAACATATTAAATGTCTGTGTGCCAACAGTAGCAATACCTGAAAGAACATTCACTGTAGAATCTTCTGCGGATGCACCAGCAGCTAAATTAATAATTTGTGCTGAGTCATTATCGCCATTACCCATACTAAGTGTAAGGGTACCACCAATTCCATTGGCTATATTAACAGCCTGTGTACCACCGGTTGCAGTACCAGTCATCAAGTTAAATGTTTGAGTTCCAAGTGATGGAGCACCTGCAAGAATATTAACCGTATCGTTTACAGCAGCATTTCCGCCAGCAATCGTAATAACACGAGCAACAGCAGCGACATCATTACCAATCCCAATGTTACTAGCAGATGAATTGATTTCCACAGTGCCGGTTGCGTCTAAGTTAATTTCATCTGTAGAGGTAACATTAACATCGCCTGAACCAGATTGAATTACCGTTGCAGCGGTTGTATTCGTAGTTCCAACCGTAACCGTGTGGGCGGCTGAATCTGTACCAACATTGATAGCTCCTGTTCCGGAAGTAATTGCAACAGTACCATTCGATGCTGCTACAGATATACCACCAGTTCCCGAAGCGACTGCTATACCACCAGCACCATTTGAGGCAGTGATTTGTACGGCATTTGCAGCTGCTTCACCACCAGAGACAATAACTTTCCCCAAAGATGAACTTAATGTTAAGTCAACTGCACCCGTAAGAGTGAAATGAGAATTTCCTGTTGAATCAATAGCAGTACCACCCGTTAACGAATCCATGTCGATGCCACCGACAGCGTCTGAAGCAGTAATGCGTACAGCATTTGCGCCAGCAATTCCACCATCAATGGTTACACCACCAACATCAGAATGGATATTGACCGAATTGATACCTGTGCCCAAATCACTATGGATATCAATGGTTTCACTCACACCACCATTAGCATGCAGATAGATAGCTTGTGCAGCATCTGTGTCTGAGGTGATTGTTGCTGTGCCGGCTGACATCGTAATACCAGCTTGTCCCGTAATCAAACCAGAAAAGACAGGGGCGTTAGCAACGTTGATCGTTACCGTTGAACCTGCACCAGCAGTATCAACATTCGTGCCACCAGCAATTGTGGTTGCACCAGCTGCTGGAGTTGCAGTACCAGCATCAGTAGGGAATGTTGATGCAGTAGCTCCAGACACACGAATATCAAGCGTATTAGAACCAGTAGCAATCGTTACTGAGGCATCCCCTGATGTCAATGAGGCCCATGCGGGTGCTACAGCTGTTCCGCCAATGAGAAGTTGCCCATCGGTACCAGCTGTTGGGTTACTTAATACACCAGAAGCGCTAGAAAGAACTACCCCCAGGGCAAGACTACTGAAAGTTACAGTTCCAGACGCGGTGAGAGTGGTAAATATACCTGATCCACCACCAGCGTTAATCCAGACAGCCGACCCTGCGCTTATTCCTGTAAGGAAATATGCATCATTTGCAGAGGAATCTATCCAAACCTGCCCAATTTCAGCTAAATCGTTCGTTGCAGGTGCCCTTGTAGTCACAATTGCTCGAGGCGCAATCGACTGAAGGGCATTGTCAAATCCATACGTCCTATTTGGACGCCGTATTTTAACAGCCATTTGTTACTCCCAAATAAAGGTTAAAAATCACCACATTAGAACATGGGAACCACTAGTAATCAAGGATTGCTTGACATTCCATACAGGAAACTGTATAATTGTAATAACGTAAGGAAATGATAAGATGATATTAAAAAAATTGACTATAGAAATGCGCGAAAAAGATCATACTAAATTAAAAATTAGGGCAGCATCTAACCAAGTTCTCATAAAAGAATATGTGATTGATGCAATTGCAAAATTTATGGAAATTGACATTTCATATTACACAGAAAAGAAAAAGAAGGCCTTTGACCGTGACTAGAAAAATGCATACGTTAATTGCTTTGAGATTAACTCGAAAGGAAAAGTATGTATTACGACGAAATGTATTCACCAAATGGAGCTCTGTTTACGCTCGGAATACTTCTTGTCTGGTTAGCCAAAATATTATTTGATGCCTATTACAGTGAAGGAATTCGACGATGATATTAGGAATTATTTTCATAGGCATAGTGATATTTTTAATGGGAATGTTGGTATTTGAGGAATGCAAAAAGAGGATGTGATGGTTGATTTCATGGAAGAGCCCATGTTTGTTGAAGATGACATAGACTACTGTACTATCGATGGCGAGCATTGCCACGTGTTTGAAGACGAATGGGATGATTTAGGAATTTGCGTGCCGATTCATGGCCCTGAAGATGATTGTACGGAGTGTAGTCAGAGATATAATTGAAATAATAAAAAAGAAGTGGCTGTAACCACTTCTCAAACTTTCCAACAAGGAAAAGCTTATGCAAGTAAATATTACACAATTTCCGGATCATATTCAACAAAAAAAAGACTGGATCGATAAAGCTCGAGATCTGTATAAGATGCAGGAAGCACGAAAAGCTACTGAAAAACAAGAAAAGCAATTAAAGGCAGAACTTGTGTCACTCTCTAGCCGGGAAAGTTCGATAGGTGGTGGTTTTCTTTTCACCAAAGTAGTACGAGCAGGATCGGTTCTCTATAAACAGATTCCAGAAGTCATAGAAATATTAAAGACAATAAACCAGGATAACTATCGTGGTAAAACAGTTGAATCATGGAAACTGGAAAGGAAATAGGATGTACAACACGGAATTCATTGCGTGTGAAAAATGTGGAACACGCAATGAAATTATAGATGATTTTGGATGTGTTAAATGTAAAACACCTCTCGTTTATAAAAACCCACATTGTCATAACAAGAAAATTAGAGATTTAAGAACGGACTCGCAATACCACTGTAACGACGAATGTCACGGCTATTGTCAGTGCTTAAGGAAATAATATGTACGACATTCTTGTATGCTTAGAATGCAAATTTATTAACGAAGGTCATGATGGTAAAGAATGCCTAAAATGTGGTGAACCGCTAGAGGAGGAAGAATAACATGGCTATAAACTTTATCTTCTACATTGTAATAATGTGGTGGTTTTGGGCTAATTACAATAGTGAACACTTTAAAGACCTCGACGAGCTCTAATTTTAGCTTGTGCTGTTTGTTTCTTTTCAAATTGCAGCGCTTTACGATCAAGTCTTCCCATTCTGGCTGCAGCAGGAATTGTATTTCCTCGTAACGAATCGACTGCAATCTTACCAAGTTCTTCCCATGCGCCTGGAGTATTTCTCAAGAATTTATAAGTCTGGAAGATTTCTTGGCCTACTAAGCCAAGCGCTCCTCCTTTTGCGATACCAAATCCTAGAAGCCTCCCAGCAAAAGCGCCACCTGCTGAAATAGGGCCTGCGCCGTATAGGAATCTCATGACTAGACTGCCATATCTACCTTTTTTCCAAAGATTTTTCATACTGTCTACAACAGATTCTCCAACCTTGAGCCCTCTCCAGATTGCATTCGCATTCTCGAAGGCTTCAATATTAGGAATTTTTAAACGTTTCGATTCACTGACAACGGTATCTGACAGATTCCTATTAAAATCAGAAAGAAGTTTTTCTCCGGCAGCATCTAGATTTACTTCATTAATAAATCGATTAATTTGTTTTTTTGTTTCAACAGCATCGCCAAGTCTCATCTTATCAAATGTAGTTTTTTCTAAAAACTCATTCATTTTATCTTTTAGTCTTGCATTAGTAGGAAGTGTTTCAAATTCTCCAGCACTATTTCTCAATTCTCTTGCGTTCTGTTTGAGGTTTCCTATATTGATTTCACGAGAAGATTCTGATCCTGGAAAAGAATCATATCCTTTTTTTGCGACACCTTTTAGTGTTTGTCTTGCCTTGTTAAATAAAATATCCGGCGCCATCGTAAAAAGTAGTTCTGTTGCATTTTGAGCGACTGGACCCCAGTTTGTTTTATTCTTAACAAACTCTCTACCTGCAATCCCAGTACCTGTAGCAACGGCCGCCCTCAATGGGCTTTTTCCGCCAAAAGCTATGAGGTTTAATCCTTTATTTATTGCATCCTGCACAAGTGCTTCATTTTTGGATTTTGGCTCAAGGAATTTGTCTGGCAGTACCTGTGATATAATTTTCTTTATATTGCTTGTGGTAGGCAAAAAGTCGCTTAGTCTTGTTTTATCACTTAAAATTGCATCTCTATATTCTCGTTCATCAGGAGAAAGCTTTGCAAGAGCTTCCTTAGATGGTTGATCGCCTCTTACTGGGCTTATTGCTTCTCCAAGACTCTCAAGGCCTTGAATAATATCAGACCCCAAAACAGGAGCTCCTACAAGTGGTGCTCCAATTGCACGACCTGCTAATTGAGCTAACGGTGCAACTGATCCAACCCCAGCTCCCAATAAATTTCTGAGAGTGCTTGCCAACGCCCCTTCTTCTTGTGGAACACCTTCTTGTTGTGGCTGCATGCCCTCTTGAGGTAGTTGTGGTTGGCCTCCTAATCCGAATGCTTGATCCTGTGGCGCTCCTTGGGGAGCTGCCTGAGAAGGCTGTAATGCTTGAACTAAACGGTTTTCTATACGCGCTAAACCTTCTTGGCGTGCCGCTGCATCCATCTTTGAAGTTGGCACTACTGCATCTGGAAATACCTTCTTGAGTTTTTTTTCAAGTTCTTTTGCGCCAAGATCAAATCTATCGGCATCAGCTCCACCTAAAAATCCAATACCAAAGGGCTTATCTATACCTCCAGCTTCCTGTAATTCTTGTAGATTTTGAAATAGGCCTGCTGCCTTCGTTATCTCAGATTGGCGTTCTTGCTGAAGTTGCTGTTGTTGCTGGAATTTCTGCTGTGAAACTCCCTGTTGCTTGATTATTGCTGATGCAAGTTGGGGTGCCTGTAGAGCAAGAGGACCGAGTTCTGGAGGAAGTCCTAATCCCTTAAGTGTTTCACCAAGTTTTTGGCCTTGTATTTCTTGCATCTTTTTTTTTGCAAGATCCTGGAGTCCACTTCCCAATCCAGTACCAAATGCTTGCCCAAGCATTGTGCCAAATCCTGGCTCTTTTACTATTTGAACCATTTTAAAATCCTCCTGTCAACAGTCCTAAATTGGCAGCTGTACCACCGCCTAAATTGTTTTTTGGAAGTCCTGAAATCCCTCCAAATTGTTGTGGTGCACGCTGAGCGCCTTGTGCTTGTTGTTGGCCACCACCACCTTGTAATAATTGCATTAATTTAGATATAAGATCTTTAATTCCACCAGCTGCACCACCCAACCCACCAAGTCCACCGCTTAATAAACCAGGAAGAGCTTGGCCTAGTCCCTGAGAAAATGCAGTAGTTCCCTGTCTTATAAGGCCTGGATCTTGTTCAATTCTTATAGGATCAAATTGTGGCTGGAGTCCTTGTCCCAATAGCTGTTGTAATAATCCTTGTTGTTGTTGTCCAAACTGTGCTCCTTGTGCTGCAAGACCTTGCTCCAAACCAGCACCAGCCTGTCCAAGTGTTTGTGCAAATGCACTAGAACGTTGCCCGTCAAGTCCGGTAAATCGTTCTGCTAAACCAGGAACAGTTTGTTGTTCAAATTGTGTTCTTGCTTGTTGGGCAATAGGTTCAAAGCCAGCTTGTGGATTTTGAAGACCTGAAAGAGCCTGTTGTAAAATCTGTGAAAAAGCTTGTTGTTGTTCTGGTCCAAACCTTTGTACTTGCTCGGTTCGTGCTGGAGTTCCTAGAAAAAAATCTCTTGCAGCCATATCTTTCCTTTTTATATAACGATCGTTGCCATATCCTATCGAAGTTACTTGATCGATGCTAGTAAAATGTTATATGCTTTCGACACTCAAAAGGAGATGAAATGGCTAAAAGTTTTTCCGCTCAAGCTGAACTCGGTGCGTTCGTACCAACAACTAATATTTGGGATCCGTCTGAGATACTTTCTACTGAAGTAACAAGCCCTGAATTCAAAGAATTACTCGTACGTTTGTATCAAAATCTAAAAGATATGTCTGAGTCGATAAATATCCGTGATGCTGGTTATTATGCACGCGAAGAGTTCGTAAATGGACAAATATTTTTCCCCAATCCATCACTGAGCTCTACGACAGCACAAGTACCAGATTTTCGTCAGGTTTTTAGAAAGGTTATTAACTTTGGAGGATTGCCAAATAGTGGTACCACTTCTATTGCACATGGATTGACAATCACAAGCGGTTTTTCATTCACTCGTATCTATGGGTGTGCTACAGATCCAAGTACAAGCTTTATTCCTATTCCATTCGCTTCTCCAACAGATGCAGAAAATATAAAAATTACTGTCGATACTACCAATGTGAATATTACAACTGGTTCAGATCGAACCGGATACACAACGACATATTGCGTACTTGAGTACATCAAGTCTTAAATATTTCATTACTATCTCCTTTTTTTCACTGCGTCGGCAACATTAGGCGCCGACGCAGTGTTACAGGTATGAGGAGTAGTCTATTTTACGACACACTAATAATTACTGCTGCAATTGCAGATACCGTGGTTGTCAATACAGTTGCCCCAGCTGTTATCAGGGCTATTTTAAGCCGGAGTCTTTTCACGTTTAATAGTTTTTTATCTTTTTGAGATTCTATGTCTTGTTCCGTAAAAGCTTCTTTGAGCGACTCGTTGATCATTTCTTGAACACACTGAAAAAATGCTTGATCTTTGTGTTCATCTTGCGAGTCACGCAAATCTATAGTTGGGTTTTGCTTTTTTTCTTCTGCAAGAATTTTGATCTGGCTCACCATTGACTGACGAGCTTTTTTTATCTTTGGTTTCAAATAAGGGGATACAAATAAACCAATAGAGCGATCTTCCACTTTAAAATAATATTCTGTGACAACGGAGCATAAAAAGTCCTCATCATGACCATCATCGCATGAAACCATTTGAAGCTCGCTATCGTCTTCAATACTGCTTGAACTCTCTAGACTTGTACTGTCATCCATCGCATACACAGAAACCCCAAAAAGCAACAAATGTGCTAGAAATACGGTATTTTTCATAATAATACACTCCCTTGAAATATGGTGAATCGTACAAGATCATTGTACCTGAATAGAAGAAATAATAGCTACTGCAATCTGGAAGATGTTGGTTGTGCGTGGAAGATCATAGCATGTAGTTGAAAATCGCTCGTAGCATTATTAAAGTCTATCATTTCAGAGTCTGAAGGCTTCAAGCGAAGTTGGATAAACTCTCCTTCGAGCTGCATATAAACTGGATGCCATAGACGAGTTTGTGTCTGTTCTAATGGAACTGTTTTATACGGACTTGTTTCCAGTTGAGCCGTTCCCAATATCGCACTGGAGGCTATACCTGCATCTACAAGAGATAATGAAGAACTTGAAGCAGAGTAATCTACCGTGATGGATTTGATTGGACGAGGATCTGAAACTTCGTCTGTAGAAATTTTATCTACCTGAAAATCAACCCGAGAAACAGATAAGCTACTCCCCTTCTCAAGATAGAAGTTATATTGCTTTGTAAGAATATCTATTTGGCTAACACGTGCAATCGTACCCCCTCCAGTATATGTTCCAGTAAGTTCTGCATTTGCTGGCGTAATTGTAGTACTTGTTACTGAAGAAATTTTGTAGATTTTTTTAGTATCGGAGAAAAAATAAACCGTCGTGCTTGGGTTTTCTGTATTACCAGTAATTGTAATTATATTTGTTGTTCCATTAAATGTACCCGTTGCTGATGATCCAGCAGTAACGACCATTGCATTTGCTCCAGCAGATATATCCGCAATGGTAAAGACCGTAGTTCCAATCAAGACTTTCTGTCCCACAGCAGGGTTACTTATTGCGCTAGATGTGAAATTTCCCGTAGTTACATCTGTAATTCCGAGACTCTCTCTTTCCGTATTTGTTGAAGTGTCGAGCGTCACCCCATTAATACTTTCCAATAAAATAAACTCATTGGCTTTTAAATTATGATCAATCACCGTAATTGCATTTGTTGTTGTATTGACTGCCGTTATTTGAAGCGCAGGAGCATTTCTATTTACTTCTACGCCAATAATAAACATAAATCCTTGTTGATTTCCTGCAATAATATTTCTAAAACGAGCTTGTAGGGTGCCTTCATTCCAAGCCGAACTCCATTCTGCCCATGTAAGATTAGTTGATCGCCATGTTTCCGCTTCATCATCCTGATAATAACCAAAAGCAGTAATAGAATCGTCGTTTAATGCCCATGCACCATTTTCATAGTTATATACGAGCACTCTATCTGGAAAAGGAAACGATGGAACTGAAGATGCGTCTTCTTGTCTAATGGAAGGAAACGTCCAATATACCTGTTCCACTTCATAGTCTCGTATTCCGTGTACGCGCTGTGGGCCATCATTTTCATTAGCAATAGCAAAGATCTCTTCTTCTATTTTATCGTCAATACGTTCAACGTTGGCACCATTACAAGCATGAATACCAACATTGCCAACACCAAGCACAGCTTTATCAAATGGAACTACTGAAAAGGTTCCTTCGGCACCAAGTTCTGTATTAATTTTTTGCCACCTGAACGGAAGAATTTGGTTGCCTGTATAAGCTAATTCCCATGTGCTTCGTTCAAAATACACAATCAATCTATCTTTAATAAATTCTGCAGTAACGATTGCTTCTTTCGTTGGGGCATCTAGAAAGCCTCCTAATCCTGGTGTGGTTTCCAAAAACGAAGTGGCAACAACTGTGGGATCTCCATTTTGAGAGTATCTTAACCTATTTCTAAATGTTCCTGTGCTCTCAATAGTGTTAAGCAAAAGAAGTCTGTCTTTAAATGGAATAATTATTCTTGCCGTTGAAATTGTATTTGCGCCATTCACAACCGGATTAATTGTTGTCCACGTAGATCCATTCAAATATCTAATACCATCGGCAGCCACATAATTACTTACAAACAAAAGGTAATCGAACGAGTTTGCTCCACGATAATTAGTACCCCAAAAGAAATCTGCGTTATCCCCAGTCCATGCAGCCGTTCCTAAGCGTTGCCATGCATTCCCTGCGTATTCATATGCATATCGTGTGTCAAAGGCAATAATCTGTTCTTCATTCACTTCTACTTTTTCATAAGTTGGAAGTCCCATAACAGGAAGAGCTGGATAAAAAAAGACATCGGTACCAGCACCTATTCCAGCAATAGTAACCGTCTGTGGTGATGCTGTGGTATCTAAAGTGCAAGTCTGTCCAACCACTGTTGTAAGTGTTGCGTCAGTCGCACCCCCGATAGTTGTAACTGTCCAGATCGTATCACCAGCAGAAAAGAGTTGCCCTACTGCGAATGGAGCCCCACTTAAATCTCCGGAAGCAGTGGTATCCATATCGATCGTCCCATTACCTGTTCCAATTTCGAGGCGCAATCGAGATGTCAACTGAGCAACATTGGCCGCTTTATTACGAGCCATTGATCTGGAACCAAATCGCTTTCTTGCGCGTCCCTTATAGATATATGCGTTTTTAAGACGCGCGAACGCTTCGTCTGGGATAAGCCAAGGTCTTAAATCTGTAACTAGACCAGTGTTAAGAGGCGCAATCATAAAGCGATCTTGTGCCATTATCTTCCTAGTGCGAAAAAGAATAAGTTACATGCTGTAGAGCTTGGGTTAAATACAACAAAATTAGCCGCAGATATTGATTTTACAACAAGATTGATATCGACGTTGGAGTTAATAAATGGCGTAACTACCACATGAATCGTTGCGCTTGAGAATGCAACAGGATACGTTACGGTTGTTGCCGATGTCGCAGCAATCTGGTTAGATGTTGTTTGCCCTGTTTTAAATATTATTGGGTTACCAGAAGCAAATTCTGCAAATAAATTCATAGAAATTGTTGAAACGTTTCCAGCGCTTCCAATAGCAGCCAATGAAACATCCCATAAAGCACTGTTATTTCTTACAAAAAAGTGTGGCCCTAAGCCCCCACCAGCATCTTTTGTATAAAATTGTTTTTCTGTTGCGCTTGGAGCACTTGCTGGATCTCCTGCCTGTTGTACAAAAGTAACAAATTTATGCTTACCTTCATCGCCAGAAGCCGGACTCGTAAACGTCGATATATCATGATTCACTGCGAGTAGAGCATTAATTGCCTGAAAATTTCCCTGTAAATCTGCTTGTGAGTTCTTTAATTTATCTGAAGCTGCCGGTTTATCTTTTTGATATGCCATTATCTACTCCTTAAAATGGGCCTTCGTTAAAACCATTTCCAAATCCAGCACCCAATGATGTTTGTTCAGTGTAGATTGTAGCCGTTCTTTCATTGGTCAGTTGGACAATCGTTCTGCGTAATACGAGTTTTTCTTGCTTGGTAAATTCTGGGAGAATCATTTGTACGCTTTCCAAATCCATCCTATCTTCAAACACCTTCTTTGATGCACCATACGCGATGTATTGCCACCACTGTTCTAAGTCTGGACTTGTTCCAGCTGCTAACAACTCTGAAGGCCGTTGATATACCTCCATATTTATTTCATATGGTTGATCTGGTATTGGTCTGATAGTAATTGTATTGTCGTAGTACAGCAATGCACGAGGACGAGCAGCAACATATGGAACTGTCTGACTATTAATTGGTTTACCTGAAGCCGGTATTCCTTGTGATGAAAATTCTATTGCATATACACCAGTAACATAATTGAGCGTATTTGCTGCTGTTACTGAAGTAGGTGATGTTGAAGGGATACTATCAGTAGCATATAAGTTGCCATCATCAGTAGGATTTCCATTACCATCCACAACGGGAACATCCACCAACGCCAATGTTTCATTATCTGTTCCAACAGAATCAAACAGAACGCGGTTCTGCATAACAGGAATATTGTCCAAGGTGCCAGAAAATGCAGTTGTAGAATCATTACCGACACTTCCTATTGAGGCGATACTTTGTGTAATTGGATATTGCCCAAAAAACTGCTCCCTTGATTGTGAAAAGAATGATGGATAGCCAGCAATATAAATTGGATCATGTATAGAAATAAATTTGTCTTTAAATTTAGCAAACTGATCGTCTGTATCCGTTGTATTGGTTTTATATTCATCAACAAATGGCTGACACACAAATGTAAATGTTGTACGAAGGGAAAAAAGGCGAAGATGTTCTGGAAAATCATACTGAATAAATGTGTTTACATATTCATCTATATTGGTATCTGTTAACTGTTGAGTTGACGGACTTCGCGTCAGTCGTCTTACCTTCGTTCTAATAGTCGCAAGAGTCGAATCGGCCATAATTACTCCTATAAATTCAAAATCAGCACCATACTAACAACTTCCCTTTTCAGATTCTACTTTTTATCTCGTGCCACTTGGAAGCACATTATCAGTGGCAGCAGAAAGTAAATCATTTCGTTCTCCAATCGGCACAACTTGAGCAAATTGGACATTGCTAGCTGGAACCGCAAACGCATCAAAACTCGTTGTATCTATATCAACTGTAAAAGTATCACTGGCGGTAACGGTAATTTCACCCTGGAGTTTATTTACTTGTATCATTCCGAAAGTATTGGGTACATACAGCCGAACAATTTCACCAGTAATGTAGTCATGGTCAAATGATGTGGTGATAGTGCACGGGTTCGCTTGTGTTATCGCAGTGATCACCCTCATAGCTGGTTGAAAAGTTGGTGATGCAATAGCCTGTACCGCCATTTCTCTTCCTTATGTAGTTTTTTCAGCTGTAAATACTTGTGGTTCTTCCTCTAATCCTTCTATATCCACAAATTCGAGACTTTGGAACCCAAATCGTTGTACTTTTCTTGCAATTTTCATACCAGCAAGAGGTCCCCCACCGCCCATTCCACTGTTTAAACCACCAGTTTTCATCCCTTGTTCACCTGGAACATGTTCATAAACAGGGTAATTGCCGCGTTTATTAAGATGCTTAGCAACACCAAGAGGAATGGTATATACTTGGCCGTCAGCAAGGTCAAAACGCTCTACTGGGTCTTCCTTGTATTCTTTAAACACAAAGCTCATCGAACCTCCTGGAACTTCATAAAAGCGAAATATTCCTTTTACCATTTCGCGATCTTTATCGCGCATATAGCGTAAGTTTTTCTTTTTAGGAGTTTCTGGAGTTTTTTTAGGTAATTCTGTTTGAGTAGTAGCTGTCATTTAATTCCTTTCCTGTAAAGGGGAGGAGATGAAACCCCTCCCATAATGATCGATTACAGATTCGTTACGCTAAATGCTCTACCGGCTTCCCAGTACATTACATCGCTGTTTTGACCTGATGGACCATTTGTGCCATCTCCTGCAACACCCAATCCAAGTGTCATACCGATGAAACCTTCGTTATCGGTTGCGTCACTTAGAATATTGTTTGCATTCAATGTTGTTTCAGTTGATCCCAAAGATTCTGCAGTGTCTTCACCAACAGGAACTACCAATGCCGGGCTAAATGGAACAATAGCTGGCAATGGGAATTTGAATGCGGTGAATGCTGTTGAATCAATATCCACAGTGATCGAGTTCGTTGCTGCTGCAGTAATAGTTCCAAGTAGGCCATCCATTTGTATCATTCCATACACCGATGGAACATTAATTCGAATGGTTTGTCCTACGAAGAATCCATGCTGAACAGTCGTTGTTATTACAGCCGAAGATGCAGCTGTAATGTTTGCAATGAACCGACGACGTGGATAATAAAGTGGATTGAACTGTACACGACGCCATGCACCAGCCGATCCGGCGGCACCTGGAGTGGTTGCAATTGCAAATCTCATCTTGAAACTGGTGTTGGTTACAACAGTGTCAATTTCAAAATCGAGACCAGACAAGTTTTCTTGTCCTGTAATGCCAGTCAAGCGCACAATGCTGCCAGTTTTTAATCCAGTGGTATCACTAGTGCTAAATACAGGCTGGGTTAAATCTGTAGAACTAGCTATAGCTATTGCTGATGTCAATGGATTGGTTGAACTATCAACGAGATTAAATCCACCGGATGCCATTTGAGCAATTGTAACAGGATCACTTGAGACATTCCCGAGCTTACTCCAAATAAACCCTATATCTGAAGCAAAACCACGACGCCATTCATAAACGGCACCGAGATCTGTACTAGTTTGTGCAATTGCTGTTTGGTTATAGACACGCATCCAATCAATATCGGAACGTATTTCAAGAGTATGCAATGCTCCATCGGAGGTGAAGCGGCCTTGTTGAATTATAGTATTTGCCATGATTACCCCTTAACTTAATGTTGCTCGTAGGTTTATCACCCACAAGTCATTTGTAATTCTTGGCACTTCTGCGAACTTATATCCAACAGATGCATTAAGAGCAAGTGGTCCATCATATATTGGTGGACGGTAGATAAAGCTTGCGCTATACCCGTCTTGTTCTATACATGCATAGGCTTCCATGCCAACACAGAAAATGTTGAATACATTTGCAGCATTAGCTGAGCTTGTTGCTGTTATCGATCCGATTGAGGATACGAGGAAACGAAGGTTTCCAATTGCTCCCCATTCAGAACGCAATGCATTCATCGGTGCTGGATATTGGTTTTTGTGGATAAATCCAGAAACATCGTCCAGACTTCCAGTCATTTGTGTCGAAGTGAGTGCAAAATATGCATCACGAACTGGAGCTGTTCCGAAACGATCTTCGCCTTCAATGTTATCCAATACGGTATACGCATCGTTATCAAGAAGGGTTCGCACAACAACATTTACATCTGAACGGGTGATTTCAGTGGGGTTATCCCCATTTACGCCACCGGTGCAGTTGATAGATGATGCTGTTGATGCAAGCATATCGCGCGTTAGTTGATCTTCGGTTTGACGAAGAGAAACACCGAGACGAGCTGCTGCTTCATTGAGAACTGGATCTTGTGATTGTAATGTACATACTGTTACTTTTGTGACCAACTGTAGACAAATTGTCGACGGTTGGCGGTGGGTCTTGTTATTCCCCACTCCCCTAGTCTCCTAAAGGATCGGACTGTCGCTTCACCTTTCGGTGTCCACTCGCCTCAGTCTCTCAGCGTGACAGATTCTCTTATTTATGATACGCTATTACCATATTTGAAAGGATTCTATGTATACCAAAAAAGATATTATTGATGAAATTAAAATATTGGCTTACTTGGCAGGTATTGTAGACGGTGAAGGAAGTATAGGAATAGAGCATCTTTCACCTACAAAAGGAAGAAAGAAAGACTATTATGTATGCCGTCTTACCGTTGTTAATACCGCCGAAGAGATTATGCAATTATTAAAATTCTTTCTAGGTGGCACATATCAAGCAAGAAAATTAATTCCTGGTCGTAAAAAATGCTTTCGGTGGCATATTTTTGGAGAAGGTCTTGAACGAGCACTTTTAAGGTTAGAACCATACCTAATTCTTAAACAGCACCAATGCCGTGTTGTTTTAACATATCGAAAAACCGTTGGAAAAACAGGATGGAATGTAACTGATGAAGTGCTTGCTAAGCGCAAGGAATTATGGCTTTTCTGTAAAGAATTGAATAAGTAATATGTCTTCGCCCTTGTCACCCTCGTCTTCACGTTAGGGCTTCCAAGTCAATCAGAGCGGATTTAAAGCAGGCTATCTGCTTACAATCACAAGAAATGTCAAAGATCTATTTTTCGTTAACCTGCTCGTTCAACTGAACATAGGTCAAAATCAGTTAAACACTACGGCACCTTTTTTACCGTAGAAATCCATTACAGCGTCAATATCAACAGCAGTTAATTGTTGTGCTGGAGGTGTGACACCGGTATTTCCTAGAGGAACCATTGCTGTAGCGAGTGCATTATAACGACGCATACGAAGAGTCGTACCGCCATTACGAGGCATCCGTTTAAGCATTGCAGGAATCTTGTGAATCATGTTAGGGACTGGCACAGAAAGCAGTTTCATAGAGAAACTTTGCTGAACTGGCGCAGACAACACACTAGTTGTGGTTATTGCCATGATTATTCCTTTGGTTAATGTCGAAAAAAACAACACTATCCTAAGGTGACGAGACTTAAGGTATTTATACGTCAGACACGAAGATGACGGGTCTTCGCAAGTATTTAAACGTCAGTAGTAATGTGTGCTAAGTAGACGAGGCTTAGCGAATTTATACGTCAGCACTCGTAGTATAGATCTGTTCCTGAAAAGAAATCAAGCTGCTTACTGGTGGTACGAAGAAGGAACAACGCAATTACCACACCACCAGTAAGCCCAAAGTGGAAAGAAAGTTTTTTATCTATTTTTCATCGACTCTATCATCTCTTTATAGAGATTTTTCTTCAAATCATCAGTCAAGCCATTTGCAAACGCATTTGCATTTGAAAGAGGCGATTCTCCCGTCTGCGGTGAAAGGCTTGCTGTTGGCCGTGGCTTTGCAGCGTTTGCTTGAGCTTTAGCTTTATCTGAAGCAAATGGATCTGGTTGCCCTATGCCAAATTTTTTAATGAGAGTGTATGCCGAAGCTGCTTTGCTATAAAGGTCAGTAGAAGTATTCAAAGTTTGTGCAATTTCTGGGTATTGGCTACGCAGCGCTTCTATATTATCTCGTGAAACAATCGCATCGAAGTCAGGATATTGAGCCTTTAGTCTTGCCTCAGTGGTCAATTCTGATGATTGTTGCTGGTATCTGAGAACTTCTTCTCTAAGCTTCTTAATTTCATTATTAGTTTGCGTAAGATGTTTTCCTTCGACGATATCATTCTCAGCAAGGCCCATCGTGTATTGCGCTTCATTCGTTTGTTGAATCGCCGTTTGTGCCTTCTGAGCTTCTATATTTTTAAGCTGTTGCATTGCCTCATCACGTTCACGTTCTGCACGAGCTTTTTGTTTTCGTAGTTCTTCAAAGTTGTTCTTTTGTTCTGTTACTTGCTCCTCGGGAGTTGCTTGCTCTGTTGGCTGTTCTGTTGGTACAGCTACTTCTGGTTGTAATGCATCTTGCAATGTTTCATCAGACATATTTCTTTCCTTTCTTTTCTAGTAGAGGAGAATCTTGTACTTCTCCATTTAATTTTTTAGCAAGTCTAAGAAGTGTTCCATCATCAAAATCTAGCACGAATTGAAGAAGTTCACGTTCTTCAGGAACAACTTCCAATGCGTGTGACTTGTAATATTCACAGATGTCTTTTGCAGGAATTACCCACATAAATTTTATAGTGTCATTTTTACGATCATAAGAATAAACGGTTTGATCCCAATCTGGTGTTGGGCACGACTTGCGTCCCAGGAAATAATTTCGGATAACATTCTGCATCAACCGTTCTTTTTTTATGATAACTAACACATAGAAATCACCAAAAAACTCCTTTTTACAACGTTCAACGCATTCGAGAATATTCTTCTCATAATCTTTATGCATTTCGCGTTCATAATCAATAACAGAATGCGACGGTTCGTTCTTTAAAAGTAAATCTCTAGACGCTTTGCCAACTGTCTCCTTGCTCATATACTTTCCACCTTCGTTAACAAGATTTGGGTCAATATCCTATTTTTCACCCAAGAAAGCTACTTTATTCATATAGTAACATGTGTAGTTTTTATAATAACATGTTGATCATGTTATTATTATAATATATACTTACTATAAGTAAGCCGGACTATATAGTTCTTATTTTATAACCATTTATTCAGAGGAGTTCTCATACCGAGTACAGCTACAGTATTGTCTATTTTGTCGAAACCTTTACAATTTTATTAACAATGTACAGAAGGAATATTTTTATGGTACATAGACGATTTTCACTTTCACTGTTGCTTTCTCTCGCAACAGTTTTTTCTATCTCTGCGATGGAAACCAGGTCTCTTGATGAGATCGACATGGATTCAGCAACGCTTGAGTTTTTACCAGAAATGGTTCGCACAGATGGTATCGAAGAAGAAACCAACTTGTTCTACGACCAAGAAGGGTTTTTTGTTCGTACAAACGAGGATGCTGTAAGGGTACACGAGTACGACACTGATAAATGCTTGCGCGGTCGCAGTACAAAAGACATAGCGAAGCGTGCACTGCTCGGAAAATTTAAAGTTTCCAAGCTTGATAACGGTGAATATGTTGTGCGTTCTCATGGCGCACTCAAAGGCAGCGGAGTTCTGGGAGCAACCGGAGGATTTTACTTTGGTAAGTTCATTGTGCACTTAATTGGACATTCAGCAATATTGGTAGCAGGTGTTTGCACTGGCCCTGCTGCTCCGGCAACAATTGCTGCATTAGAAGCAACGTTTCTCCCTGTAATCGAAGCAGCGAGCAATGTTGTAGGTCTTGGATGCGGCGTGGCCGCTGGTGTTGCAACCGGTCCTGTTTAATAGGCTATGTGGTTTTGGTGGCATTGGTATGAGCATGTGATTATTGGTGTAACAACCATGTTCGTTATGTATTATATCAAATACTATCTTTTGGATGGAAAGGACATACTCCTTTCGTTGATTAAGTACATCCGAGGTAAGAAATGACTGAATTGCAGCACGCTTTATTAGGTGGGAGTATTATTATGATCATCTGGTTTTGCTTTGCAAGAAAGTATTTCCAAACTGAAAAAGATGTAGCCACTTGGGAAAAAATAATAAATAGGTTTCTTCGAAGATAGACAATAAGGTCGGGGGCAGAAATTCTGCCCCCGTATCATTTCTTATGTCTTATACGTGAATTTCAAGGCCTAACTAGGCCCTATTTTTTTTATGTGCCATCGTTTTCCAATACTATTTTTATTAATTCATCCTCACTCTTTATTAAAGCCCTACCCAAAAGAAGTGATCTACAGAGAAGACATCTATAAGCAAATCGACAATCTTTACACGTTTCGTTTTTCTTTTTCTTTTTGCGCGCCATAGAACACTCCTATAAAAGTGAGGGAGACATTTTCACTCATGCACCTCCCCCATCTCTCAATTTACCGAGCGCGTATGCCTTCGTCAGAGAGAAGCATACGGTCAACTCTTTTTTGTTTTGCAGTACGCTTATCGCGCATTGCAGGAGGCATTCCCAAGATGTCATAGAGTATCTTTTTTGCTTTCTTATTCTGTCGCGGCATCATTGGCATTAGCTATCCTAATACTTTTCAGGGAAGGTCTCTTTTTTCTTTTTCTTGCTGTCTTGCATCATTTGATAGTCGATACCACGTGAAGTGTCATTCAACCCTTCGTAGCTACCATATCCATATTTTGGATATTCTTTCATGATTACATTGTAAGGCATATTTGCCATCGAACTGTAATCGGATGAGATCATTCCGGAATCGTTACCTTCCATGCTTTTGCGTGAATCCATGCCGGCATAATGTCCGTCATAGTATCGTTTTTTTGCCATGATTTGGCCTTTCTTAGTAGAAACTGCCTCAGGTCGTGACATTTTGTCACGGACTGAAACAAGGTTAATTAAATCCTCTAACTACGTAGCGCGTCTAAACCAGATGTGGTAGCTGTGGGTCGTTCGTTCGTGGCCATTTCTTGGCCCTTCACGATATTAGCAAGTGTCACTAACTTTTCAAGTTGCTGTATATCAATATCTTCAATTTCTTTGAGCGCCTTAACCATATTAAGCACAGCCTGTTGTCTATCCTTAGCAGCTTCGGCTTTTCGTTCAACAGCCAATGCTTCATTTTCTTTTACTCTGCTCAATCTTTCGATACCAAGTCCTTCATCCGCAACAGCACGAGCTTGTGCAAGTTGTGTTCGTGCTTGCTGTTCTTCGATAGCAGCCTGCATTTCCGCCTGTTGTTGTTGTTGTGCAGCTTGTTGTTGTTGTTGGATTGCGTCAGTAAGTTTCTTTTTGTCTTGAATCGTAGCAGATTCCACAAGAATTTCATCTGGGATTGCAACTCCCGATTCACGAAGCTGTAAAAGCTGAGCAAATTGCATTTGGCGTTGAGTACTAGTGTTAAGACCTTCTTCAACAACGGCATCATATTTCCCAAAAGCTTTATTATAGAACTGTGGCGTTGGTTCCTCTTCAATCACACGTTTCACTTTTCCTGGAGTAAAATTAGTCTGAACAACTGCAATAATAATTTGCCCAAGTAGCTTCTGAGATCGATCAAGTTGATCAAATAGATTCTCTAGAGTACCCAATGAAGCGTGCTGTCTTAGCTGTGTATCAAATCCCGATTTACTCGTATCACTCGCCAGTCCCATTGCTGCATCTGTAACGCCTGCTATTTCTTGCATTTCCCGGCCTAAGAATTCTGAAATTTGAAGCGTGGTAGGATTCACAGGAGTTGGGATGATTTGCTCCACATCGGTCATTTGTGCTTCTTCCTTGAGGGCCAGACCACGACCCTGACCCGAAAGGAAGATGTCTTTTGGATTAACCAGTGCATTTTCTTTGTATTTGAACCCGGAATTGATCTGACTTTCCAATATGTCCAGTTCAATAACTTTTCTACGGTTATATAAATACTGGCTGTCACGAAGTTGACGGACAACACCTTGTACCCTTAAAGGGAAATATGGCAACTGTGGATTGTAGTAAGCCAGCACTGGGACGAAAGGATATTTGTCAATGCCTAACGGATTTGGGCCGTGATACATCACTTTGCCCTGAACCACAATTGCCAATTTCACTGTCGGCACTTCCTGGTCAATCACCGTAACCGATGGAAATGCCTGTAAAAATTCTTTTAAACGATCATCGTCGCCACTCCACTCCATACTTTCGCCAGTTTGCGTATCAATCATCATCTTTTGTGAACGAAAATCTCGGTAATAGAATTCGTCGTAAGAGAGAAGGTTTTTAATACCATAATCATAACTTTCTGGCATGAACTGGAACTTGCCATCACTGGTGTCATAGTTGCTCAAGCTTAGTATTTCATCTGTGTTTTCCGGCAAGAGAGATATTGTTTCTCGTTTGGTTAAAAAAGATCGCTTCCAGATAGCATTGCAATCTGACAAATCTTGTTTCCTGAAAAAGGGGTCAATCAGAAAGCTGTTATAAGAACAGTTATCAACTTTAATATTCCCCGAAATAGGATCCTCTCGAACATCGTTCCAAACATGCAATAAATTCATCCCCGTAACAAGCGCACCGTGAAATGAATCTGAGATCGTCTCTAGAATACCTTCTTGTTGATTTATCCAGAGCATGAGCTTGCTAAATTGATCGGCAGTTTGCTGGTCTCCATTTTCACGAGGCGTTACAATCGTAGACATTCTATTGCGCCGTTGATGGCCGCTAATCATGTTGGTTATACGCCTGATACGATTAAAATTGAATTGTCTGCGACGATTTGCTGGAAGATTACCATAGATATCATTCCAAATGGTCTGGTCACCTGCTTCAAAGCGAGTATCTGTGTCAGCTTCTCCCCAAAAGGTCTGGTTAATCGTGATGCTTTCAGAGTAGAAAGCTTCCATCTTTGTCAAGATACCCTTGTCTTTTTCGCTATAGTACTTAGGGCCTAATTGCGGAAAGAGTGCCATCTTACTAATCCTTCTCGATTTTATAGAGCAGCTGACAGCGCGTCAAAACTGAGAATGAAAAAGAGGACTCAACTGCTCTGGTCACATTCTAAAATTGCGACCTCAAGATAGCAAGGGATTTGTTTAATAAGAAATTATGAAATCTTATTCTTAATACGATGGTAGATCGTCACGAAATATAGACTTCTCGCTTTCTATACTTTGAATAAAATGTCGTACGAAATCAGCAAAGGGAAATTTACTATCGTAATTCCCTAGGATTTCATAAACACCAACAAATGCTTTAAGAGCATCCTCGATAGCGCTTTTTGATAAAACAAGTCCAGCAAGAGGATGCAATCCTTCTTCAAATAGAGCCAGCGACTCAACTGTATATTTTTCGCGGTCGATTTTATATTTCCTACAAAAATTAACTATTCTCTTTCTCTGGAGAGTCTTGTTGTATTTCATCACTATTTTCTCGGTCTTCTTTTTTGAGACGCCTATCTATTTCTTTCAATATCAAGAAAAAGTCAGCAAATTTTTTGATATCTTCCTTGCTGTATGTTTTAGTAGAACTTTTTTTCATTTACTAATCCTGTATAAATATTTCTTCTTTTTCTCATTCTACTTTTGACGTTCCTTCGATTCCTATTACTAACAAGTGAGTTAACCCATCGACAATTTTCATTAAAATATCCTAAATCATTATCAATGCGATCCAAGTAAGATTTCTGTGGTTTTTCTCCCATATCCTCGAAAAAATTCTCAAAGGACATCCAGTGCTCACAGATGGTTATTCCCCTATCAAAATAATACTT
>SDBT01001575.1_pt1 | contig 40442 bp, 59 predicted proteins | sample 2277101 | NCBI WGS metagenome assembly SDBT01 (sample SAMN10404973, study PRJNA504765) | marine sediment metagenome | isolation source: marine sediment core GS10_PC15, 103 cmbsf | place: Arctic Ocean: Southern Knipovich Ridge | collected 2010 | reverse complement strand
CTGTTTCTTCTTCGAATAATTCTTGGGCGTTCGGCAAGGCCCTTAGTGCGGCTTCTTTTCCAAGTTGCTCTTGGAGGAATAAAAAGTTCTCGTCGGCCTTAACTTGCTGGTTCACTTTTTCCAGTTCTTCTTTTTCTAAATCACTTAAAGCTTTCCCCTCTTCAAGTAGTTGTATGAAATCGAAAAGCTCTTGATGGCTTGTCATTTGATCGGTGTTGTTGGTTCGAGTCTTCGCGGCGTTTTCGTCGTTGGCCATTCCTAGTTTATTTATAAGAAGAATATTTGATTTGATACTCTCATTTAATGAGTCTGATCTTCTCTTTTCTTCATCGGTAAACCCTTTAGATGTCAGTTTTAAATCCTTCAGACCTTTTGCATAGGCTGAATTTATTCCTATTAGTCTAAGAAATCCGCCTGGCAATTTTGTCGCGATCAATCCCGCCTCAGCTACGAGATCCCTCATTGCCACTTTGATATTAAGAAAACCCGCCTGAGCCGCCTGGACAGCAACAAAGACAGCGACAAAAGACTGGGCCAGTTTAATTACAGCAGCGTTAACGGTTCCCAAGAGAAGCGCTCCCAGCTCTTTTAACCTTTTAACAATCTCATCCAGGAGGCCAGACTCATTCCAGGCCGCAAGTAATCTGTTCCATGTGTCGGTGAATATTTTTGTTTCTTTGTCGATGGCCTGCAAAGCTTTAACCAACAGGAAGACCAATCCCGCGACTATTGCAATCACGGCAACTATTTTAATAAAAGGAAGGAGGATTAAAAAGGCTGCTTTGGCAGTGCCGATTAGCACAGTGGTCAATACTTTAAATATCGAAGTAAGTTTGAGCCCTCCTGCAGATATTGAAAGAAGAACACTTCTAAATGAAGATGCTAATATAAAGTTTTTAGCTGCCAACGTCTCTGTAACAAAAACGGAATTAGCCAGCGCGAGAGTCCATCTGCTTATTATCTGAGACTGCAAGAGAATGTTTAAAGCTTTTATTGATGATGCAATAAATATAATAGCAAAGGACCATTGAAGGAATATGCCAACAGCTTGGAAGACCCTTCCCGATAAGGCCCCGACGAATCCGGCCACTCTTAATATTGGCTCGGAGAAAGTTTCTAATATATCTGCAGCCTGGGCCAAATTTCGATTGAATAAAGTTTCTATTATATTGGCACCTTCGCCCAAGGATACGTTTAGCTTTTGAGTGGCTGTCTCTTGCCTTCTTAGTGCTCCCGTTAATGTCTCCGCGCTTGCTGCAGACAATCCTTGTACGACTCTGGCCTTGTCCATTAAGACGTTAAATCTTAGGGCCACTTTTTCATGTTCGTTAAGCTTGTTGACACTTTTGCCAAGTTCTTTGGATCTCTTGGATTCTGCTAGCGCATTTAATCCTAGATTGACCCCCATGTTTTGTAGCATGACAGTCTGCCCTGCCAGTGCTTCAACGACGGCCAATGTTGATTGAAATAAATCTTTATGATTTGCTTCTGCCAGATCCGCTATAACTGGTAGAAGAGTTTGCATTTCTTGCTTGGTTAATCCAATAGAATTACCAAATCGAACTAGCTCGGATATTGATTTTTGGATCTCGCCCGTTGCGATCCCGGTCATATCTTGTAGTTTATCAAGCTCCATGGTCCACTCTTCGACTGAACCAGATGCCCCTTGTGTTTCTTGATTAAGGTTTCTTATTACAAATGCAAAGATAAAGGTTTCTCCTTTGAGTTCCCTCATCTCCTCGCTTGCATGTGCCAATGCCCCTGTAAGGCCCACACCAACGGCGGTTATCATTGCCCCGATCTCAATAACAAAAGACCTTATAGCTACGGCCAGGCCACCTAATGCGATGGCTGACAGGATCGCTATTGTTCCAATCACTTTTATCATTTTGGAATCAGCTTCTAATAGCAATTTTCCGAAGCCACTCAGAGCGATGGAGCCCGCAGAGAATTTTGCCGTCATTCCAAATAGGCCTTTCTCCATTATCTCAGATGCCAATGCAGCCTTTCCCAGAGATCCACCGAGATCCTTAGTGGTTGCGGCAAATCCTTTGGCAAAATCAGAAACCCCTTTAAGCCTTTTTGAAAGGGCCAGGAATCTAAAGTCTATAAACAATACTGCCCTTCTTAAAGCGAAGACAGCGTTCGCTGCGATTAGCGTGGCCCTTGGGAATTGCTCCCCAAAAGTGGCCTGTATAAAGCCCTGGATTTTTGCGATCTCAAATCCTACGAGTCTTAGGCCTGCTGATATTTTTAAAGTGGCGGTAGAAGATGCAGCAAGGGCAACAATAGCAGTCCCTAGAAATCCGACTGTTAGAGTGGCTTCACCAATGGCTTCAATAGCATTATTAATCCCAGAGACTTCCAAAAAAGCCTTTGTCAGTGATCCATAAGTTTCTCTTGCTTCGTCTAACCTCATGGAAAAGTTTGCGACTTTGTCGCCAGCGACTTCCACACCGTCGGCAAATTTGTCTACCGCATCTGCGGCAACATCCAAACCTTTAAGCCTTAACAGTCTGGAAATTACTCTGAGGATTCCTGCGAATCTTTCAAAGTCAAAAGTGGTTAGAGATTTATAGAACTTGATTACAAGATCAGTCGTATCATTAAGGGTGTCACCAATAAGATTGTATTGCTTAAGAAGTCCACCCGTAGACTTCTCAACATCTTCAGTGGCCTTTTCAGAAGCAGCCAAATTCTTTCTTAAACTGCCAAGACTCTTATCGATCTTCCTGATGGTCGCATCTGCCTGATCCACGGCCGTTATTAAATATCTGACTTCGATTATCTCTGTGGCCACTTATTTTCCAGGTTTCTTTTTGGTTTCCAATCTTATTTTTTCAATCTCAGCGTCTGTGATCTCTTGATCTATATACGCGAATGCATCAACCTCAAGCAGGGTTAGATCTCTTTCTGATACTGTGACACCTAATTTCACCAAAGACCTTCTTCGCTGGTATTCAGCAAGCCACGGGATCGCCTCGTCAACATGGCTCCTCGGGCATTCCTTAATGATCTCAGGCATAACTCCTTGGGGTGCCATAAACTGAAATCTGAAGTCACCAAAATATGGCCCCTCTTCGAAACCGCACTTCCGCATATTTCTTTTCTCCAAGGGGCAGTCTTCACAATCAAATTCCTTAAACCTTTTGTCACTGGCGAACCAAGCGACTAGTTTGAGCTTTTTTTTAGACCCTCTTTAAGTTGAGACAAATCACCAACCACGTTGGAAAGTTCCTCATACAATTCTTTAAACTCGGGCTTATTAAAAAGTTCTTTGATCCCAATTGATTCATATTTTTTATCAGTCAATGGACAGACAACATTGAAAGCTTTGGGGCAATGCTTTTGATTAACCTGGAGACTTTTCCCAGCATAATCAATCTCTGCTTTCTTTCTCCCGCCTCTCACTGATTCAGTGACTAGCATGTTTGTGATCTTTGAACTGTCTGCCGCAGACAAGAGAGTCACCATCGCCCAACCTTGCTGGTCCTCTGGTAGGTTCCTGTTTTCGTAGCTCTCAAAGATGTACTTTACCGCTTCCATAAATTCCTCCCTTCCTTCCTCAAGGATGGGGGCCCGAAGGCCCCCGGTTAATCTTATCCAAAACCTATTGCAAATTCAGTTTCCGTTCCACCACTTCCTGTGTGGGCGGTAAATGCAATGTCCTCAATGATGTTGTCATCAACTTCCCCAGTTTTATCCTGGGTAAGCATGATCTGCGGGAGGTAAACCGCCACAGTCTGGCCAACTATAAAACCCCCAGCATCTTTCTTTCCAATGACTGCCATCATGGACAAATCATCAAGATTTTGAAGGGCATTGTAATTAGTGACAGATCCATCAGCATAAGGATTGACCGTGCCTGTGATATTTCTTTCGCGGGCAATTGATCCGATCTTTCCATTGGCTTCCTTAAAAGACTTTCTTTCTGAAATGTCATTTTCTAAACTCAAACTAAAGTTGTTGGCGTCGAGGCAAACAGCATTCAAAAAGACCTGAGTATTAAAGGCGACCAATCCCTGGACATCTTCATAATCAGGATCGAAAGGGGCCTTCGTTAAAGCGTCCCTTTCTGCTAACAATCCTTGGACCTCAAAATTAAACTTGGCTACTGCCCCAGTTTCGATAGTGATTCCTAAAGAAGAGACAAGAGCCCCAACGACTTTCTCAAGGTATCCATCAACATCGCTATTCCCTTGAAAGAATCCTGCCGTTAAATGCTTATGGCCCTCATTCAAGGGCTTATAATTTACTGTTGCAAAAACTACATCGGCGGCAGTTGGGGCCGTTGTCATAGCAACATTTAAAACGACTCTATTGCCGAAGACTTTCGTCGCGGCAGTGTGGGAAGTTCCAATCAAGTCGATTGCTCCAAAGCCCAGATTGAGTTTTAGAAATGCCGTGGCCTGATTTGCTCCTGTAGCTAAAAGAAGATCCAAGTCTGAACCATCTGAAGAAATCGTGTACTCAAAAGAACCATCTTTTTGCAATACCGCTAAAACCGTAACGACATCGCCAAATCCAGGAAGGGCCTCAAGCCTTGTCTTGATTTCCAATCCGATAGATCCGGCCAGAGCTGACCCACCATGAAGGTAGGTTCCTGGAGTAAGAGTCGCATTCTCTTCTCCGCCTCCATCTTCAACGTCAACCGCATCGTTTAGTCCCAGAACAACATCAATCTTCATCGACTTAACAAATCGAACAACGCGGCCATCGGTCGCATTATCAACAATCAGCATATCGAGTTTTTTAATGTTCCCTTCTGTGAGAATACCGAACTCGGTATCAGAAGGGGCCGGAACTGCCTGGACAGCTTCCGCTGTCGAAATATTCGGAGTGCCCACTGCCGACTCAAACAAAGCTCCAAAATCTGGCTCTGTTGGGTTGGCTGCGTCCCCGTGAGATCGCACCTCTGTCGCAATTGTTGCCGCCGCAGACTCGATACCTAATTGAGGTTTTTTCTTTCCAATATTCCCTGAGAGAAGATCAGATTCCAAAAGCTCTTTCTGGCCAGTCGTGACATCGGGCTTCTCAATAGCTACCCATCCGTCAGTGTCCGAGGTGGGAACGACTGAGGTGGTTGGGGCTACTTGCTTTTTAAAGTAAGCAACCGTGTTCCTCATGTTACCCATTTTTTATCTCCTAGATTACGGTGTAATCAATATCTAAAACATAATCGACATCAAAAATGATATCAATCTGAACAAACCTTCCACCTCTGATAAGTAGGGGAGCAAGTGGCCTTACGGCCGGAATCCCTCTTATTAGATTTGGAATGTCCAAAAATGTGTCATTGGGAAAGTTCGTCATTATCTTGTCGATAACGTCATAAAGGGAATCTGTACTCGGAGCAGGAGTATCCTCAACCCTTTGTGGCAAAGCTCTCGTCAACGTCACAATCAAACCTTGAACAAAACTTAAACGCCTGGTGGCCCCTCGTGCGGTAGAGCCTTCGCCCCACTTTACTGCGAAACCATTATCCAAAAGTTCTTCGTCGTTGCTCTCTATATCAAATGGATTATCAAGTTCTTTAGGAGTATCAACGACAATCAAATTCTTGATTCTCGTGATAGCCGCGTTCCTGATAATATTCATTCCCATAATTCGACCTAGGCCCTAATAATTCTTGTCTGACTTACTGTTGTTTTCTTTTCATCCTCAGACAATTTTTCATCTTGGTTTCTGTCATTCGACTTCAACCTTTTTCTAACTGCTTTAATATAAAGCTCGTTCCAGTCTTCTCTCATCCTGGACAGATCCTCGTTGGATCTCATTGGCAGCAAAATATTGACCAAAGTTTTAAGGCCAGTCATGTTGGCCAATTCGTCAATATCTTTTGCCTGCAATTCATAATCAATTATATTTTGGAGTTCTAAATCTTCGTAAACGTCACGCGTTGAGATTTCAATAAGTGGATACCAATCCGTCTGGCCATCAGGGAGATATTTGGAATTTAAAACAGCCGCCCACCGCGCCAGGAGATGTTCTTGCGAAGTCCATATCATGCCCAGCCATCTAAGGGACGTCAGAGCGTTCAGACTGGCGCTAGATTTGATCCTAATCCAAAAAAGGCTCCGTGGATGGCTCTTGGCATTTGTCTGGCCTGTGGGGAGTTCTGGAAAGCCGTCCACTTGGGTACTTATCCAGTCTTCGGGAATATCCCAAGTCATATAGCCGTCACGCGCAAAAGGAATGGCACCTATCCGGGTTTCGTCCTGGAAGTTCTTAAGGGGTTGGAAGGAATCCTCATTGTTGCTGAAATATTCAGCAGAGAGAGAGGCAACTTGATCGTTGACCGTATCTACTTTGAAAAATCTACTGGCAAATGAATGAGGCGCACCGATGTAAAGAAAGTCTTCATCAAGAACAAGTTGAACGACAGCACTTTGGGCCCCCCATTCGGTAAGCTCCTCGGTGAAGTCTGAAAACACTCCATTGTTGTCGTACTTTATTCTGTTGTATCGGTTCACTGTTACATGCATGGATTAACCTTTTTTCATTTCCTTTCTGTGCCTCTTCATCGCGGCCAATTGTTTCTTGGTCTTCTTTTTCTTAGTCTTCTTCTTTTTCTGAAACGGTAAATGTTTTGGCATTGGTTACTCCTTTAAGGTCCGTTAGGTATTTCTGTTTTGTATTCATTCCCCAGAGTGTTGAATGCTGTCCCGTCGAGACTGTTTCCTGAGCGATCTGGGATTATGGGATGTGCAAGGGGAGTTTCGAAGTCGTACCAAAGAACCAAGTTCCCTGACTGGTTACTGTGCTGGCTATAGTCAGTGGCGAATCCTGCATCGTAAGCTTCTTCATGATCGGCAAGCGTAAAGTCAGCATTGAAGATTGCGGGCTGATCTAGGAATCCTTCAAATCTTGGAGAGTTACCAACAGAGTTTGATCCCCATCCTATATCGCCACCATTTAATGTGGTGGTGAGAAGGCCATCAGTTACTACGTCTCTGACTGTTTGTTCCACTCCATCTATATATGCTCTTAATCCAGATGCATTTGAAGATCCATCATAACTGACCCCGACTAAGTGCCATCTACCATTGCGAATATCAACGTCCGGAGTGATGTCAATTCTTAATCTGTCGCCTGTCCCTCCGGTGCCTCTTATCTCAATTCTTAGATCTCCATTTGCAAGGATATCGGCAAAGCGACCATCGTTGGTTAGAGTTTTCTCCCACAGGATTTGAACCGCGCTGGTTTTGACCGTGTTGATCCAGAGTAAAGTTGTATGGGGTTCCAGCCTATCAAAATCAATGATCGCATTATGTGGCGTCAGGATGTGGTCATTGACTCCATCAAATAAGAACGATTGCATATTCGCAAAGACAGAGCCGCCAAAAATGTCAATTCGGTTATCCCAGATGTGCTGGAACTCAGCTCGGCAATCATTCGCGATGGCCCAGGTAACAAAGTCCTTATTCCCAAGGGTGATAGTTCTCTTTAAAAGCCAGATGGGTTGAGCTGGAAGATCTTCTTCTGCCCAACCTTCATAAAACTCAACAGCCGAAACCCGGTCGCTTCGATATTCATAGCTCGTGGACATATTAAAGAAGCGCAGAGCTTCTTTCTCTTTGTCCGTGTGCTTGAAATTTTGCTGTGCCGTAGTAACCATCTAGTTTTTACTCCACTTAAATAAAGGGCCCCCGGAGGGGCCCGATAACTTAACTGATGTCTTCGTACCCGTCTGAATACTCACAATAGAAGTGAATCTTGCCCTTGGTAGCAGCGGCGGTCCCAATCAACATTGAAAGAGTTTCGCCGAGTGCCACAATGGCTTTTCGTCTAATATTGTGATCGTCAACAGAGTCATAAAGAAGCGCACCTTTTTCGTCCTCAGATGAAACCTTGTTCGCTACCAATACGGCCTTGCCGACTTGAGTGATAAGACCATCGGTGTCTCCACCGGTAATCCCTAATTCCATAGTGGCGGCACCTGCGGAGAGGAGTTCTTCCTCAACTTCGTACCAGAGGTCATGGACTACTGCGTTTTTTAGAAATTTGAATAGATCGAAAGGAACGTCAAACGCCCCGCCGTCTACTGAAAAATCATACACAGAATGGGCAATGGCCTTACGACCCTTTATCCCTTTTACTGTTACTAACATTTTTCTTTCCTTGGTTCTTAGTAATGTCTTTGCCTTTTACAAGTTCTCGGTTCATGAGAAGCGACCCTTTTACCAGCTTTGGTATGCCGTTATTCTCCATCTCAAAATAAATGATACGGGTTTCGGGGGTTGGACTTATAATCTGATACCCAGGCTTGATCGGTTCCGTAAGGCTAGTAATGAAAAGCATGACTTGCTCGTCAGCATCCATTTCCAGCTCGGGGTTCGATTTATAAACATGGAGATTAGTAAACAACCCTTAACCCCTTATGCAGTTATTTTAAATATTCTTTTTGCATCAAACTGCTTCAATCCAAAAAGAGTTTTTACACGAACACGATGGGCAGGAACATTTGTCGAAGCTTCCAAGTCCATTTCTTTGTAATCAGCTCCCAACTGAATAGCGATATTCATAAACGACTTATGAAAAAAGAAAGCCGTATTCGCTGGAAGAAGATTCGAAACGTGAGTCTGAAATCCATAGATTGGATCTTTGAGCTTTCCACTCATAAAAACACTTGATGTCGGAGAGAAATCTCGTGAAAGAATTTCGTTAACCTGAATCAAGTCTTCTTTGTAAAGTGGATCAATCAAAGCGATCCAGTTCCCATCCATAGGAACATCATTGGTTTCCAATTCACGAGCGGCACGAGCAAACAAAGCTTTCGTCATGTTCGCCTGTCCACCTAGAATTGTATCCGGGGCCATGGTGTCCAAAATTCTCTGATCCACTCCTCGTGCTACTTCATGCACGGCCATAGTTCGGATTTGGTCTTGGTATTTTGGGTTCGCTTGGTAACGGGCCCAGTCGGTGATGTCTACGGGAAAAACCGCACACTTATCAACAACTAGATCGGTATTCGAAAACGTTGGCACCTGAGCGTTGTATGCCTCATTGTCTGACTCAAGGATTTGAGCGCGACCAGGGGTTCCTATGGTTTGAACTTTTACAGTATCTCCCCAATCAGAAATTTCTCCCTCGTAGTCGTTAGAAATGAGTTCTACAATGCCCAACTGCGGTCTTAGCTCCTCGTAGAAGTCGTCTGACCACTCCTGCTTTATAATGGGGCTATATTCGGCTTTAGTTAGCATTTAAGATTCCTTTGTTACGAGAAAATTATTGTACTAGGCCTTCCCTCTGAAGACGTGCCACTTCTTTGGCATAGTCTTGAGGTCTTTCTTTTCTTACGCGCTTAATGTACGCAAGTGGGTCTTTACGCCAATCGGCCGGATCGTTTACACCAGGAATTTCTAAGTTTGGATCTCCTAATTCCTTTGCAGGAAAATATATCCCAAACTCTTCATCCTTCTGATGTACGTCGAAGAAAGTTTCAATTCCCCCAACGGCTCCGGTGTCGTCGTCATAGGTAATCAGTGAAACGTCGCCAACAGAAAACAAGTGGTCCCACTTTTCGCAGTTCCTTTTCTTTGCCTCCTTCGCTAGTGCCTTGCGAATCGTATTGGCTTTTTTCTCTGCCCTGAGTTCGCTAATCTCATCTCTTTGATTAACGATCAACTCATCCTTTTTCCCTTCGGCCAGTAAAACTTTTTCCTCCGCTTTTTTCTTTAAGGATTTATGCTTCCTGGATTCGTCCAGCAAGCGGTCATTGGTAGCCTTTAACTTGTTGTGATCTGACAGAGAAATAAATCCCTCTGGTGCTGGGGTCGGTTCCGGCTCCGGCTCAGGCTCAGGTTCAGGTTCAGGCTCAGGTTCGGGGGTCGGTTCGGGATTCTCCTTGATCGACCAAAAACTTTTAGATGGAGTTCTCCAAGCTAATTTTTTTTGCACCTTCGTGCGTACTCTCGTGCCCATTAGTTGCTCCTCTTTTTGGACTCTAATCTTCTTAACGCCCGATTGAAAATTCTTTCAAATTCGGGATCATTAACAATCGCGTCTTTGTCACGCTCCGAGAGATGAAAAAAGGGCCTCTTGACAGTCTCTTTCGATTTGCCAATTGGTTTACCCTTTGAATCACGTTTAAGCCGACGAATTCCTTCCTCGGCACCCTGAAGCTTCCCCTCATCTCTCTTTCTTACTGAAATAGAGACGCTATTTGATCCAGTGGATTTAACAAACATATTCTCCAACATATCCCCGGAGAGTGTTAAATCGACCCTGCTAGATCCCTTTTGTGCCGCATACTGAGCGGAGTAAGGGACATCTTGCAAGCTGTACTCTTGGCCATCAGAGCGCACTCCTCTACCGGATTGCGTCCTCTCTCTGATTTGCTTGATAACAATATTTCCTAATCTTTTACGGTCGTTTTCGTTGAGAATGTTCAAGTCTTCAATGTCGCGCTTATCTTTAGCGACTAAATCCAGGAGATCTATTTTGTTGACTCGATCAACCATTATTCTGTTACCTCAATCTTTTCTTCCTCTTCTTCCTCTTCGTCGAGGTCTTCACCTCTTGCCGCTTTTGTTTTTGCAGCAAGGAGAGTTACTTGGTCCTGCATGAATGAAGCTGCCTTAGCTTGTTTTGCGGCAAGGATTTCTTCTTCGAATTTCTTTGCTTCCTTATCTCCCATATTCCCGTCTGAGAATCTTATATGTTTCTCAAAAGGCAGGATGAATCCTTTTTCTTCCAAGAACGAAATCGTTTCGGCCTTATCTTTCTCCGTAGTAATTGGTTTGACTGTTCCAAAGACTAATTTTAATTCATACTTGGTAGGGTCCAATTTGGAGATATCAACTCTGGGATAAGATTCAGGCCATGATTTTGATTCGGCCAAATGCTTGAGCAGCATTATAACTACTCTGAATATATTTTTCTCAGCAACTAAATATTTTCTTCGCTGGTCTTCAATGTTCCCAACCCATTCGGAATCAGCAATGAGTCGATCAATAGCAGATGCAAAGTTGGTGGCATTTACTTCTCCACTCACCTTGTCAGTCGTCAGGTCGTTAGTAGTTAGGAACAACCTAATGATTGCCAGGATAATATTTAAGTGGCCATCAAGATCGGGATTCGCATTTGCAAATTCAAACTTTGCATTCCCACTCTTATTCTTTATTTGAATTAAATGGGTGGGGCCTGTCTTCATGGTCTGTGGAGCTGTCTCGTCGTCATAATAAAGAACGGCCTGGCCAAAGCCTTGTTGCTCAGCAATCGAAACGACATCGGAAAGCATTACATTAATGTCGATTCCCATTTGGGGGATCTCTGATCCTGCTGGGTAAAAAACTCCATCAGTATCTTTCTTAACCTGGGTGAAAGGGTAGACTCCCCATGGGTTTTTTGTTCCCGTGTCGTCCCTTGCCGGAAGGACAACGTCTTTGAAAATAACTGAAGTGACGCCATCGACTGTCTCAGTAATTTTGACTCTGGCAAAGTCGAAGTGGAATTCCTTGCTCCACACTGTATAGAGTCCAGTAATCTCTCCGTTCTTGATCTCTTCCGTTGTGTTGTCCCAGTCAATAAACTGGTTGGTTTCAGTAAGGTGGGTGTAATCGTTTTTGAAGACGATGACCTCAGACTTGGTTTTGGTTTGATTCGGTAGGGCCGTAAAGAGCTGTTGGGGTAAAGGCTTGAATCGAATCTTGTTTGTATCAGGCTCGATATAAGAAAACACTTCGACGTATTCGTGATTGATCTCATAGCGGTTTGTCCTCTCCATCGTTTGGTCAAAGTTACGATCGCATTCATCAACATCGCTATAAACTTCATTCAAAAGAGCGGTAAGATCTTGATCGACCTCTTTCGTGTTTCGATCAATTACTTGTCGAATAACTCCAGCGGAATAAACCCTGGCAAGCTTTCTAACTATCTTGTCCGAAATTTTAATGTTAATTCTAGTGACCCATTCATGAGACTCTGGGAATTTTCTGATTATTTCTTCATCAATTATTCTTCGTTGATTTCCTGAAACAGTTTGAAAAGCTTTTATATGTTCTCTGATTCTGTCGGAATTTATTTCTGATTCAACGATTTGAACTATGCTATTTAACATTGCTTCGGACGTCAGGTCATAGATCATTTAGCGAAACCTTGTCGTTGTAATTACCGTGCTACTGGGCTCCTCAAAAACGACTGGATGCTCGAAAACGCAATAATATTCTAAGGACGAGCAAAGGTGTGATGTCCAATCGTGAAGGGGCTTTTCGTTCTCGCCATGATCCTTCTCTGGATAGCGGTAGTTCTCTAAACAGTCTACGACGTGGGTCAGGTCCGAATCAACCTCGATTCTTCCATCAGTTCCCATCTTCCTGGTGGATAAAATTCTTGGCCCAATATGGTTGGGTAAATGGAACCTTAATTTGATGTGGTAATTCTTCTCAACCCAATTCGCAACTGATGTTCCAGTAACCAAATTTCTATTTCTTCCGTCGGGATCGCCGTACCAGCCAGCAACATCGCTAATATGAAGGTTTCTGTTACCCCTTCTCAATTTTGAAAGTCTTGGAATTACTTCGTTTGTGAAAATCCGACTAATTTCGGTGTCCGACTCCTCAAAGAAGTCAAATATTCTGATCTTCCCTCCATAGTCCTGTAAAAATAAACAAGCTGTGGGATCATTAATGCCCCAATCAAAAGTTAAATAGATGTCATGATTTGGATTATATTTTACTCGCTTACTTGCATGAATTTCTGAATTGAACCATTTGTAAACTTTTCCTTTTACCGATTTAGAATAAGAGATATCTAATTCCTGCGCGATCATCTCCGGAGTCATTGTCTCCTTTTGTTTTTCGTACCAAATTCGATCTTTGTTGGGGTGACGTTTCCAATGCATGGAAAATCTTCTGATAGGGGACTTCCATCTAAGCCTTGCGAATTCGTTTCCTTTTCCCTTTGGAGTCGATCCATAAATTCGCATACCGCAGTTTTGAGAAATCGCTTCCTGAACGATTGAAGATCTTTGAACGTGTGCAAATTCATCCAACAGATAAGCAGACTTTCTACCACCTCGGCCAATGTTGTCTCCGCCCTCTCCAGTCATCGTTGAATTAGTTTCTGGAATTACTATTAGGCCAGTTTTTGTGTGGATTTTATCGTTCCAATCTCCCCTTAGAAAAGGCGGCAATCTCCTGAGCATGAAGCGGACTTTTTCCAGAAGTGAATCCATATCATCGAGGGTGTCCACTTTCGAAAACTTTTGAGATCCCACGCCACAACTAAACCCTTTTTCAAAGATCATTTTGTGTAAAAACCAGCCCAAGGTCAGCCAAGAGAATCCCATATCTCTAGTCTTCTCTACTAATAACGGCTCTTGGTTTTTGTAGCAATAATCAAGTTCATCTAGGTATTCTTTCTGGAAGTCCCACAGCTTAAAAGGCAGTATCTTAAATACTTCTCTTCGTGGATCGAACGTCCATAGCCAATTGTTAAAAAAGTAATTCCTATCCTTACGGCATCGCTCAACTATCGCAGCCGCCAGCTCGGGGTCGTCTTCGGCCTTCTGTACGGTTTCAATCCAGATTATGCAGTGGTCTTCTATATTCATCGAGTCCATTTTATTGCTATCCAGGAAAAATTGCCAGGAGGCCCATGGCCGACTATCCTTAATTGATGGAGGGCCTATGATTTTTACAGTTATTGGAATCTTTCTTCTTTCAAAAGAGAGAAACAGAAATGACAGCACTTTTAAAATAGCGATCGGTTGCTTCGCTCTCAATGCGGCCGCAGACTTTTTTATTTGGAGGATGGTCTTATGTTAATTCAAACCACTATGAAGAAAAATGAGGAACGATTTCTTTTTGATGCAACTGAAGTTCAGGGACTTCATGAAGTTATGAAAAGGAAAGAAGGCAGCAAGGACAAAGTTTTTGCTTACACGCGCATGTTGATTGCTGGTCACTGGGTGGAAATAACTTCTCATCCATTAGAGATATTAAAAACCATTGACTCAATATCCACACAACAGTTCTTAAAAAGTGGTGGAGTGATACAGCCATGAGCGAAGAAAAAGATAACGTAGTTCAGATGCCAGGGGCCTTAAATGATTTGGAGGCGATAAAACGCGCCTTCCCTCGTGAGTTCCAGGGGGCCAAAACAATATTGATTCTAATTAAGGATGACCCAGAAAAAGGTCCAATCATGTGGCAGCACTACGATATGAGTCTTAATGTAATGGAAATGTCCTTCGTTCAACATTGTATCCATAACCGCGTTGATTACATTTTAAAAAACCCTGACAGGAGCGTATGATGATTAGTATTGAACCAACAACCCCTTTTATTGTCTGGTCTGTTCTTATGGTTACATTTGGAGTTACCATAACTTTCGCTTTGGCCTTTTGGATGGATAGGAAATGATCCCAGGACCAATGAGCAAAATTGATTTTGTTAAATCGAGATATAACAATGATTGCGCTGTCGCTGCTTTCGCTATGTACATGAGGTGGGGATGGAGTAAGGCGCATAAAGTGGTCACGAAAATACTCGATGGAGGCCTAACTGAGTTCGGAACTCCTTTTGAAATCTTCCCTTTAATGTGGGACGCTGTTGGCCTTACACCTATAGGAACTCCCTGCTATAAGTACGACGGGATTCCATCTGTTGTAATTGTGACTTGCCTGGCGAAATCGCTGCCTAGTGGAATAGGTTGTCACGCGCTCTATTGGGATGGACACAAGACGCATGACCCAAGCTCTCTGCATCCCGGTGAGGACCCTGATGATAAATTTATTTATATGATGTCATTTAGCGCAAAAGAATCCTGGGATGCAGAAGATTTTGAGCCGGCCAGGCATCTTTTTATACAGCACAATATTGAAGATGTTGCAGGATTCGCTCGTGATAAGCATGGCATTCCACTTTATAAAGAACGTTGGAAGGGAGACGGACTATTCATCCCTTCAGACGACCCGACTTTGCACGAAGTGGCGGACCTCCCCTCTGATTAGTTTTTCGATTTACATGAGTATGGCGCCCGCCATCTCTGGCCACTGAATACTTGGGTCCATGGTCATGCCTGCCCGGACCTCTTTGGCGGGCATCAGGGGTGATTCTGGAGCCGTCTCGGTGCTTATGTGGTTTAACTGCCATTGCTTTCATTCCTCCCCAAACGCGAAAAGGGGTCGCTGCTTACCACGTCCCCTTTCTCGTCTTCTCCGTTTTTCCCTCTTCCCTTGCGGGCTCAGGGTACTTTGTTGTTTCCAACTCCGCCCTTCGATGACTTAAATAAAGTGTAAACCAAAACCTAAATTCAAAACACGTCGCCAGGCGCATAGATCTAAAACCATTTTTAAATTGCTGTAATTACTAGAAACTAATTTAGTGTCACAAAAGTTTGACGGATCGGTTTATTTGACATAATTTCGTGTCACACAATTAACAATGGAGAACAATATGATGACTTTAGTTGATGCTTTTAAATTTCCAAAGCTGGAAAAGTTCTTGGTTAAGCATGGGCATCCTAAGGAATGTATCAAGCCTGCGCTAAAATCTTTTGCCAATGCGGAGTGCAAGGTTGTTTTGGTTTACAGGTGTGGGGATGGAAAGCTTAACGATTACGGGGCTGAATTGATTGCTTTAAACGCTAGTGGCACTAAGAAAAGTGTGTTTCGTGTTCTAAGCGCAAAGGTTTAACCATGGCCAAGAAAAATAAAATCATAGAAAAAGGCAAGAACAAAGCTGGGACATTATACACGCTCAGTAGGCTACCAAATGGGACTTACGGAGTTTACATTCTTAAGTACAATTACGCTGGTCATGTTAAAGGTGGGATTTCCTCAAGTTGGTGCTACTGCTTAAAGGACGTTGATGAAGCTACAGCTAGAGAGCTTTTTAACAAGAAACTCAAAGGAAAGGTTAAGTCATGAAGAAACCAGGACGACCACCTAAAGGCATTGTGGCCAAGCAACATAAAACCTGCCGCATTGATCCCACCCTAATCGCAGCCGTCGAGAAGGATCATGATTCATTCAGTAAGGGCCTAGAGGAAATTCTCCGGGCCCATTTTCTTGGTACTTCAATCAACGTCGCAGCTCCCACTGATGACGATCTCTTAATTTGTAATCTCTAAATTTTGATAAAAAAAAGCCCCATCATACGTGGGGCTTAATCCGATCGTTTATGTGTTGCCCGGTGGGCTTAGTGGCGGCTGTCGCTGCGTACTTGTTACGATCTCATGAACAAATCTAATGGGCCCTTATCAGGCCTGCAACTTATTCATGCACCTACCACGATGAAGGAAGTGACTATACTTCGTCAAGTGCACGAAGGGCAGGCTCCATTCTAAAGGTTTTCCAGTTTTCTCAGGTTGGCTCTCGTCAATGGCATATTGTGAGTATGCCAGATCAGCGGCTACGATCTTGAGGCCCTTAGAATAGGCAATGGGGAGGTCTGGACCCCCTCCAAATATTCCATTCAGGATCGCAAGATCGTTGGGACCATCCAGCTCGTAAGCTTGAAAGTCCACCAAGACGATTGAGCCCTTGGCATGAACTGTAGAAGACAGCAATACCAAGGGCAAGACCATAATCAACGTTAACCTCATCCACATCTCCTTATTGATGTTTGTGGTTCAGACTCTACTTTAACGAATCTTCTTTGTTTTTGTAATAGGCCGCCAACTTTTCTGCTTCAGCTTTAGTTTTTCTCAACCGAGAAACGCATTTGGCGTAAGCACCTTCTTGACCAAGTTTATCGAAATAGTCGGCCAATTCTTCCAACATTGATAACGACTTCTGAAATTCAGGATCGCCATAATTCTGTAGTTTGGGTTGCTCTGATGGTTCTTCATCAACAGAATCCTGTGGGCCATCTTCTTCAGATCCAGAATCTTCGGGATCTGTTTCTGTATCTCCCGCGTCTCCTTCCTTACCTTCACTTTCTTCAGTGTCAGGCTTTTCTTGGTCTTCTTTTTTGGCGTCGGCATCGGCTTCGGCCTTGGCGTCTTCCTCTTCTTTCTTTGCGGCCTCATCTTTTTCGGCCTGCTCAATTCTTAGCGCCTTCGCGGCTGCTTTCTTTGCACGGGCGTCAGCCTTCTTTTTCTTTTCCTTGGCCGCTTTCTTTTGGGCCGCTGATTGTTTTGCCATTCCTTTCTCCTTGTTGGCTATGGTCGTTTTTCTCTCGCCTTGATAAGTAAGTCGAGTTTGTTACTGTGATCTAAAATGTCTTTTCCTATCTCTGACAGCTTTGGGTAAAGTTTGTCGATAAGAAGATTTGGCTTAATGCTATCAATTGCAAAAAATGCATCGTCACCCTCGTCAATTAACCAGGCAACCGTAACTCCTAAAACTTCTGCAAGTTTTACAATGGTGACGATACTGGGTGGCACTCCTTTACTTTCATAGGAATGGTATCGCATTCGTGACATCCCGATTTTCTCGGCCAATTCTCCTTGGGTCAGATCTTTGTTGACCCTGGCGATCTCAAGACGTTCCCCTAAAAGTGTTAAAAGCTTTTTCTTATTCATCTTCCCCTCCCTCCATCCTTCTATTAACTTCCTGTTGAATTGTTTCCTTGAAAAATAAGAGATCCGGAATGGTCACGGACTTGTCCCACGCATAGATGCAAGTTGCGCTCTCGCCTTCGGGAACATCTCCTGGCATACACATGGACATCACGACGACTTTATCAGTGCGAAGAAATCTCTTGGCCGCTGTCAGTGCGTCTTGGTGTGGAAGTTGGATAACTGTCCTGGGGACATCTTGTCCAGGAGCCAGCACTTCTATCATGGGCTTTTTGATACATTCAAAGCACCTGAACCAATTGGGGTTAATATCAACTCCGCAATCCATGCATTTTCCCTCTTCGCGGTCGCTCATTACCCTCTCCTTGCTACTTGAAATTGTGATCCAGTCCATTTAACGTCGCACTCGATCGTTGTCATTGTTAATTTTATTATTGATTCACCATCATTAATTTTTGTAAAATAAGGAACACCACTGAGCATGGCCACCGCAAAGTTTTCAGCGTTCGTTAATTCGTATTTATCATTTTCCAGTTTCTTATCCCTCGCTATCCTGGTTAATGTTTTCCATTGTTCGAATAATTGGACAGTGGGATTCTGAACTTCAGCCAGGCTTGGTTTAGATACGCCTTCTTTTTGTATTTCTCGGAGAGTTCTCAGCTCAATATTCGCATTGCCCAGCTTAGTTTTTAGATCCTCGTTCTCATGCATGAGATTGCAGAATTCTTCGACTCTCCTTGGTCGTTCAGGTGCAGGAAGTGGAACGTCCTCAACCACCAGGGCCTGCCAATCTTTCGTCTGCATCATTTGATACTTATAGAGTTTGTTATATAAAGTTTTGACAGTGACATCCAAATCCAGTGAAGCCTTTGTCTTGTTCCCTCTATGTTTGGCAAGCGCCCTGATGATGTATTGCTTTTCAATCTTCCAAAGTTCCTGGACCTTCATAGTTTTAATTCCTTTATTGCCTTTGCAGTCGCGATCGCGGCAGGGGCGGCCAGGTTTCCGCTCTCCGTAATAGGGGAACTGAAAACATGCTTGTCACATTGCATTTGATCTTTTACGCCTCTCCAAAACTCAAGAACAACCAATCCGTTATTAAGAGTCATGCTTCTAAACCCTGTTACTTTTACCCAGACCGGCACAAGAGAGTCGAGGGAGCTTGTATAGCTATAATCGACTCCAAGAACGCTATCCCCTTCGCATGTAGGGCAGGGTCTATATGGCTGACCATAATTGATTCCGTCCTTAATAGTTTCAAAGGGCGTGTTCATATAATTAGAAATAACATTATTCGCCTCATTAGCTTCCATTCTAAAACTCCATTTTTAGTTGGTTCTTATCTTTTTTCTTTTTCTGTGGGTAAACGTCTTTGATCCAATCGTCGATCCTTCGACAAACGTTCAAATATTCCTGGCTGGGATCTCTTCGAACCTCTTGGCCTGCTACATAGGTGCGCCAGATTTCATCACGCAATTCTATTGGCAGTGCAAACCAATGGAAACGGCATCCCCACATTGATGGAGGGACGATTCTTTCGCATCCTCTCCAGTGGCAAGTGTGTGGCCGTGGTTTATTCTTCAATCAAAATTCCCTAATGACCTTGGCCTTATTTCTCGGTCCTTTGTTATCGTGTCCATTAGTTCTCTGTTCTGGCGAACCAATAGATAAACCATCAGGGACAGCCCTGACTCATGAGGAATGTTCTCGGCACCCACAAGCGCAAGGCATTTATTTACTATGCCGTTGTCTCTTCCTAGTTTTACAATTTCATCGTGAACCAATCGAGTGTTGTCTAATTCAAATAAATCGAACTCTGATAAACGTTTCTTCCTTTCTCTATTCAGCCTTCTTCCCATTATGCCTTCCCTTTTAGTTTCGCGTCGATCAAGTCTTGCAACTCTTCCGCAGATTTCTTTTTAAGATTAGTAAAATCCAATTCTTTGCCTTCAAGATTTCCAAGCTGAACATTCTTAGCGTCTTTATATTCTTCGGGAAATAAATTGCGAAGAAGGAATTCCATTCCTTTAGTTGATTTACCCAAGCGCGCGAGTGCTGACAGATCCTTCTCGTGAACTGCCTGCCTACAGAGGTCGCCTATCTCTACGGCGTCACTAAATTCTTTTTTTGAAGGGTCTATTCTCCACCTCTTGTAGCTCTCACGGCTTATCCCCCACACTGCAAGTATCTGTGTTTTTGTTAATCCTAAACAGCTCAAGCGCACGTATTCATGGGGGTGACAGCTCTTTTTGTATTTAGGTGGACGACCTACTGGACGTAAGACAACATTATTTTCCGGGTTCTCTTCGTCTTTATAAAGTATTACTTCAGTAACACCTTTTAGTATCTTTTCGGCCTCTTTCTTATATGTTTTGGCCGTTTTCCGCCCTCCACCAGGCCTTTTTGATGATTTCTTCTTAGTTTTCTTTTTGGCCTTTTTCTTAGAAACCTTGCTCTTTTTTGAACTTTTCGATTTCTTCTTCTTCGATTTTTTCTTTGTAACTTTCGTATTCTTCTTTTGTCGCTTTTTTGATTTCTTTGCCATCGGGAGTTTTTCCTTTTCTTAACCAAGCGTAAATTGTTGTCGTCGGAATCTTTAAAGCTTTCGCGGCTGACGTTCTTGATTCATAAATAATTCCATCAACCATGACGGGCTTTCTTTGTTTCTCCATACTTTTACGCCAACTGTCCTGAAAACATCGGCTCATGTATTCTTGTCTTTGCTGTTTACTTTTTTTTGCCACCAGATTTACCTTTCTTTGTGTCGAGTAGAACTTTTCTTTCAATGATTGCACTCTTTAGAATGTTCATTATCTCGGCGGCATCATCAGACCAATCGTCTTTCTTGTCGCATTTGTTAATGCTAATATGCAGCCATTTTTTATCTTCACCGACTAACCATCCAGCGGTTTCGCACGGAGCGAGTTCTTCAAACTTCTCCATATAACTTTCCGCACACTGCCAGCCTTGTTTTGATGAATGATGATCGTCCCATTTCACATAAAGAATTTGTGTTAGTTTCACTGGTCTTTTGAATTGTCTGATTTTCATTTTCTACTCCTCATAAGAGGGACCAAGTTCCATCCTTGGAATACTTGGCCCCGTGAGGAAAGGAGAGGAAGGCTCCTAGGCCTTCATTATCCCCTATCCTGCTCCCTCTCTTCAATCATGCAATTTTCCTGCACCTTTTTTTGTAACGGTGTAACCCCTTCACATTTCTCGGAACGCTTCACAAGGCAATCCCTTGGGGCGTCGATCATTAAATAGGTTGTGGTGCCTTTGGGTTTCTTTTTCTTGACTAGAAAAACTTCGACGATGATCTTTCCTTGGGAGTCAAATATTCTGATCCCCTTGTTCCGATTCCTCTGAATCATTATCGTCAATCAACCCTCCTTGGTCTTGTTGTTAAATAATTTCACGAGGCCAATTGCCTGTAAAGTCCATTGTAACCGCTGAAACCGCTCGGTTTCAATACGGTTACGGCCCAATCTCTTTATTCATCAGGGGTTGAGTCGATCCGTAACCTGTAACCAAATATCAAAAAGAATAAGTAAGTAAGTAAGTGAGGGATTTAATAATTTTATTATCCCTCTTTTTACTATCTCTTATGCCTATCCCCCCAGGTTTCGGTTTCAGGTTTCGTTATGGCCTAAGTTGATGATATCCTTGAGGAATTCCTGTAACCTGAGACTTTAAAAACGGTTTCGTTTGAAACCTGAGCAAAAAAAAGGGCCCATTCGGACCCTTGACTGATGTGAGGTGATTCGAAAATCAAAAAGGTGGAGGGAGCCACTTCCATCTGTAGCCGTGATCCGAATCTACTTCGACACATTTAAGAACGCTTGTGTGACCACTAGTCGTTCCATCTTTTTCGAAAACAGTCAGATCCACGGAATTCTTGTTGTGAACTTTTGTCACAATAGCAGCTTGGGGGTCTTTCCCCTCACTGTCATCTGTCTGATGAAAGTGAACAATTCTACCAATCGATGGCATAGCAATCTCCTTGTTGATTATGCTCTCTAAATAATAAGGCCCCATTCGGGGCCTGTAAAGTGTGTGAATGTGTGCAGGGGATCAGTCGTAATCTAAATATTCTTGTTCGGTCATCTCACGCCATAAGCCCTGGTCGTGAATTATCCAAAAATCACTTCTTAACTGAATAACGTTTCCCTGTTTTGGGTTCAGTAAATATTCACAATCTTTAATTCTACTCAAGTGTGCTCGGACAATTTCCATTAACCATCCCCTTCTTCAGATTTAGGTTTAGGCAAAAGCTTCTCCCAATTCGCAGAGAACTCTTGCCCAACGATTTTAGCGGTGGTCTGATACTTTCCGACAGCATCAACTTTCTCTTTCAAGAAAGCCTTAAGGAAAACTTCTCCACATCCTTTTGCTTGTCTTTCATGGAAGTCTTGCTCAGGACAGACGACACAATCAACACCGTCGGGCAAAACTAATTTATGCTTTTCGCAACGGTTGACGGGAACTCTAGTTAAATTTTCTTCATCTCCTGATCTTCTGGTGTTTGCGTTCATTGTACAATACCTCCTTTTTCGGGGACGACTTTTTCTCCCTTCTTTAGTTGATTGCTGAACTCACTGATAGATTTAACAAGCTTTCCAAGTGATTCCATCGCTCTGCCCACTGCCACTTGTGGTCTTTGCCCTTCGATATCTTCCTGCAGCTTTGTACCCCAAGCCAGCCCGCCAGCGGCGTTGTCTTGGGCCTCTTCTCTTTGAAGTCTAAAGGCAGCCCCGATCCGATGGGCCATTAATAAGTCTTCCTCCTGCTTTTTACGGGCTTCAATGTGACGCTTGTTCGAGCGCTTTAGGCCTTCTACTTCTGCGCCAGCCGACTTTAATTTAGCTGATAGCTCTATCACTTCACATTCGAGAATTTTAATTGCCCCACGATGCCTTTCGACCATTGAAACAGTCTTCTTTTTAACCTTTGCCTTCTTCTTCTTCGCCACCTTTTTATTGGTGGTCACTTTTTTAGCCATACATTTCCTCCTTGTTTGGCTAGTTAATCTCGTAGGGAATCCTCGTGCATTTACAAGGGCTCCCATTAAATCTAATTGTTTTGTTTTCGTTGTTGTCTGCGCCTTTGATTCGGCGAAGAGATCGGGACCAACCGCCCATCCATTTTGTTCTGGCCATAAGTTTCATAAGGTTGGCATTTTTATTGGCTATGTAAAGAGATCCACCATCGTAGACAATCCCATGCCTTTCGAGCGCCATTTTGAATCCACGACTTTGGCCTTGACCTCTGATGTACTCAATAATTGATAGCTCCATCAATCCCATACCTGTCTCGGTGCGGAGAGTGCTCTCCAACATGAAGGCCAGGCAATCATTTTCGTCCGAGTCGTCCGACTCGTCATATTCAACTTTAAAATGAAAAGTGCTAATGATTCCTTTCGCTTCAACTTCGGTGATCTTTTTGTCTGTCATTAAAGAAGTGTATCCACCAAGGAGAGTTCCATACTGATCGCCGAACCTGGGGCCGTAATCATCATAGAGTAAGTTCTTGAAGGTTTTAATATTGGTCAGGATCGCATCGAGATTCTGGAGAGTCGATCCAAATAGTTTAAGGTTGTATCCACCCTTTAACTTCTTCGCCAGTAATTGAGTCTCGGCAAAATGTTCCTTTGTCCTTTTTCCTTTTTCTAATTCCATTACGCAAAAGCGATTCTTGTCAGCCTCTTCTGTCAGGTTTGGTCTGATCGAACCAACACAGCCAGCGAATCGGGATCTAAAAGACATTGCAAGGCCACTCACGGTCCCTTTGGCCACGCGGGCCTCATCATCAGAGCTTGAATTTCTGAAGAGTTCTAAGACCGCTTTTACGCGCTCTCCTGATGTCTTGTCGTTTGTCTCGAACTCGTCAAAAGTTATTGGCCGGCAGTCGGATCTCATTGTCTGCCTGATGCCAGCTTCCGTGGTGGCACCGGAGAAAAACTCCCCCAGTCCACCGAGCATTGTTGATACGATGTGATTCATGGTCCAGGACTTTCCCGACGTAGATGGACCACTTATCCAAATGTGAGGACGCCAATCAAGGACGCCACATATTGGAGCAATGACGAGCCAGCCGGCCAGGAGTTTTCCATAGTCGTCTCTGGCCCAAGATAATCTTGTGGTGACTTCGAGAAGAAGTGTCCGGTCGGACAGGGAGAGAATTTCTTCCGACGGTGCTTTAATGCGATTGCCAACCGAATAAATATGATCTGATTTGATTGATTCATAAGGTTGCCGCTCACCATTTATAAAAAGTCCGTCTCCCAGATTCATAACGGTTTTTCCGGTGTCGGTCCATACCCCTGTGCCTCTGACGATTTTTTCATCAAAGAAGCCCCTGGCGCGGCATTTAAGCTTTAAATAGTTATCAATTGCTTTCCAATCGGCTCCGTTCTTGCCTGGTTTTATTGACTCCCAGTATTCCAGGGCCATTAAGTCGGTCAGGTTTTTCTCGGTGTGTTCAGACCGTGCGAACTTTACGATCTGCTTATTAGAGCTGGAAGTATAAAAGTAATATTGATCTTTATGGCCCAAGCACAGAACAAAATTGCTATCAGGCTTTTCTTTCATGATCTGGGATCTAACTTCTTCGAGCCCTTCCTGGACCATTAGATCATTAAAGTCAGTCGGTTGCTTTTCTAAGTTTTTGAATCGGGGGAATATTGGTAATCCCAACACAGCTTCACTGGCCTCTGTTCCGCTATTTCGTCCAGGGTTTTTTGGGTTTCCATCTGCATCCTTAGTCCACAAATCATCATCCCCACAGATAACGATAGGTGATTCATTGTTCTTCTCTTTGATTGCGAGTGCAACTGACTTAAGGTTTCCAGCGTTGAAGGCACAGACAACGGTTTTCTTGATGGCCATGTGAATTGAGACGCCCGTTGAATATCCTTCGCAAATATAGATCGTTTCGCCATTTATTATTTCTCCAATAGTAAAAAAAGTGCCGCGTATCCGCTGACCAGACATAAAAGGCTTAAAACCATCAGGTTGGATCTTTTGAACTCCCCAGAGTTTTCCATCCGAATCCCTACAGGAGACCATAAGCTCCCGTCCCTTACGGCCCAAAATAGTTTTGGCTCCGTAAAGTCCATCAAGTCCCTTGTCACCAGAGTAGGGCGCTGAATAGGAATCTCTTCCCAGGGCCCAAAGTTCTTCGGCGAACTCTGAAACCTCTTCCTGGAGCTTGATTCTCTCGACAGCTTGCTTCTTAGCATTCTCGTGAATTTTTGTGTTAATGGAATTGAGTTCTGTTCTCGTGAGTTTTTTTCTTGGTCGGTATTCGTAAGTGTCATTGGTTCCCCAGTCTCCAAACGTCCCGAGAAAATAAGGCTCCCCATCACTGATGGAGTGATTTTGATGGATAACATACCAAGCACTGTTTTTACTTTTACCACTGAACCTATGAATTTTTCCATCCGGTATTATCTCCTTTGGGTGGAGCCCATAATTATTGAATGTTTGTAGCAATTCATCCATTGTAAATTCCTTCTAAGAATAACTTGGCCTCACCTTTGGCCCTGATTACTTTGTAGAAGCCGCCCTTAGCTTCCAATTGTTTTTGCCATAATTCCTGGTCTTCACTTTGGGTATCTTTACCAATCTTGATTTCAAGTCCGATCATTCTGGCATCCCAAAGATAACCTATGATATCTGCGCTCCCTTTGAATCCATAATGTACAGGCCTTAAAATCTTTTGCGCCTTCCATAGAGGAATGCCACTCGCTAATTGGGCCATGAAAATCTTGACGGAAGATTTTGTATAGCCCATGCCAGTTTCGTTTCGCCATACTCTGCACAAGTTAAACATCAGCCCGCATTCTAGGATTGTCTCTTGGACCAAAATAGTGTGGGCATTTTTAACCTTCATTCTTTTACATCCACAACGAACATTTGATCGGTTCTATCATTATTGATCGCCACGACATCGGTGTGAGATCCTTCCACGTCTTTAGTCTTGACGACTGTCAGCTTGTCCAGGTGTTCACAATTTTCTCGAATCCATTCGACGATGGAGATAGTTACTGCATCAGGAAAATCATTGCGCACTTTTACCTACTTTGCTAAGAACGAAAATACATTCTATGGCGTTGACTCCGGTTCTCTCTTTTACGATTAGATCCATCCCACAGAACTCTGTGAGAGCATCAAATTTATTATAAAGATTGTCTTGTTCGATTACCTCTTGCTCAAAATATTGATCAATCAATCCAATAAAAATGGCCTTATCAATTATGCAAGAGTTTGGCATCATCCCATATTCTTCACGGAATTTTATCTTCTCATTCATTAGCTCAACCGAAAAACCTTCCTTAATTATGTATTGCTTTTTAAAACCTGACATTAGTTAGATCCTCCTTGCTTACGAAATAGCCCTTCCTTCTTCTCGATCTAGCGGGCATTAGCTCGTAGGCCTTTTCTGTTCCGTAAATGTCGATCAATTTGAATCGTACCCAAGCTTTAGCATACTTCTTTCTTCTAGCATGGCGGACAAGTCGGTCTTTAACCATTTCTGGAGTTTCACCATCAAGTTCTTTAAGTTCCCCGGTGGTCACTACAACGTCGCGCGCTCCAATTGCCGATTCCTTTTGGGCTGGAACAAATCCACAAGCAGGACAGAACTTTTCAAATGGAATCATACAATTTTTGCAATAGTGGACGCTGGGAACAAATGCGTTTCGCCCTTTTACTTCATCGAGGTTGGCCTCTCTTAGCTGGTTAATAAAACCGTGCCTAATGATGTTGCCAGCATGGTCAAGCAGTATAAAATCATCCTTGCCAGGATATGGCCTAGTGAACCGGCCGGCTTGCTGACAATAAAGGTTAAAGCTCTTGGTTGGTCTGGCCATTATTCCACAGGATGCCGGTGGTATATCCACACCAGTGCAAAGAATCCCAACATTGCAAAGATTTTTGAGACGACCCATCTCCAGCTCTCCAATAAGATCCTCTCGCTGGTTTTCAGGGGTATGAGCGTCAACGTGAGCTGAACGAATTCCCCGCCTGTTGAATGTTTCGCAGATATGTTTTGAATGATTGACGGAGATTGCATAAGTAATTGTTGGTCGGTACTCACCAAGTTTTTCCCACTGGACAAGGATATCGCCAATGAGATCGTTTCGGTCGAGGGCTTCTGTAAGTTGTTTTTTTGCATAGTCTGTTCCTTCCGCTGTCTTTGTAGTTTTAATTCCCTTTAGGTCTGGGATATGTGGCGCAAAATATCTAGGGGGGACGAGGTATCCATCTGCGACTAGCTCATCAAAACTTGTGGGCCGAACAATAACGTCAGCAATGTGGCGAAGACTTTTGTCCGTGTATGGTGTCGCTGTTACTGGCAGCAAAAAAGAATTCGGATAGTGTTCTATGAAATGGTGCCAACCATCTGAGACAGCCATGTGGGCCTCATCAATGACGACCAGATCAGCTTCAGGGAATGAATCCCTTGCGAGTAGTGTATCTATTGAGCAGATTTGTATATTGGCACTGGGACGCTTTAGATAATGCCCCGCCATTAGAACGCCATGATAAACGCCCTCTCTCATTAGTCTGTTTGATGCTTGATTTACGAGCTTGCGACCATGGACAACCATGATGGCCTTTTTCTTTTTTGCTGCTACTTTTTTAAGGATGTCGCAAAATACTGTGGTCTTACCTCCACCCGTTTCCAGGTGGAGTAAGACTTTTCTGATATTCAATTCGAATAGGGCCTGGATTTTATCCACTGCCCTGGTTTGGTATGGCCTTAGCGTATGCTTTGCCATTAAAGCTTTATCTCCACTTGCTTAACTTCATAAAAATCAGCGCAGTGGTGGAATGCGTACCTCTGTTCTTCTGTGCAAGTTATCATCCACTCGATACAAGCATCATAATCAAAACGCGGGTCAACCATGTTGGTACAAAAATACTGGATGGGATTCATGCAGCCTGCCTTAAGCATCATGGCCAAAATCATTGTCTTCATTTCTTACTCCGAGAAAAGGGGGGCCGGAGCCCCCCGGTTATTAAAATGGGATATCTAAATCCACTGACTGTTGGTATGCCATCTTTTCGGTCTGCTGTGTTGTCGTCTGTGAAGTTTGAGAAGCTGCCTCGCTTGTTGGTTTCCCTGCAAGCTTCGCCTTTCTCTTATTAACTTCCTGGACAACGACGCCACCAAGATTCATCCCTTGGAAGACATTGACGGCCTCGCCTTTAGCAATGCGATCAATTCCACCCTCTCCTGGAATGCTGATCCACTTGATTCGCCAGTTTTCTTTCCCTTGATAACTATCAAGGAAGACTTTCATCTCATAATCCTGATCCATGTTCAGGACTCCAGACCTTGGTCCATCCGCCAAATTAACTGGGTCAACAGTAAGCCCCATCTTGACTAGAGTTTCGCAAGTAATGTCTGCAGCACTTTTTTCTTTTCCAGGTTGGAGTGGTTTGAACGATCCAAACCAGGTTAAAGAATGTTTCAGATCTCCGATGTGAAAATCCAGCATAACAATTGCGCTGGGGATTTTGTCCTTGTTAAGAGTGATACCGTAATCGGTGATCCTCGCGGTATGGACTCCCGCTAAACTTGGTCCTTCCAAAATTTCCTCCTTAAAGTTTTTCCATGTTGCAATTTCATAGGTTACAAATCCATCATCCCCGTCCTCATTCCATAAAGCCGCCATGCAATCTTTAGCTTTTTCATAGCTGTGCTTGTGCCCAACGACTTCATAAGTGTCAGACTCGGGATGTCTTAAAATTACCAGAAACAAATTCATAATTAGCCTATCAGGGTTTCTAACTTGCCTTTGATTCGCGTTAATTCATCTAAGTTCTGACCTGCTTTTTCAATGCCGGCTTTCACATGCTTTTGAGTATCAGTACATTTGATATCCGCAAGAAGCTTAATGCAGTACTGACTTAAATTCTTGGCCTGTTCAATTTGTAGTTGAGTATCACTAACTTTATCGGCAGGTGGGGCTTGTTGTGTTTCTGACTGATCAGTTGAGACTGTTCCTTCTTTCAAAGCCTTGACGTAGTAATTTTTAACGTGACCAGTGAACTCTCCAAAATCTCTAGTCATCTCAAAGGGAAGTGAAAATCTATTTCCAGCATCAAACGCGGGTCTTCTTTCCGTGTAGACTTTTGCCACTCCAAGAGTGGATGAATATTCCACGCCCGAGTCAGTTTTGGATCTGTAATTTTCCCACCCCATGAACAAATGATTATCCACATGCTCAATAAAGATTTTAGAAGAATCCAATTTGGCAGACTTATGGAGTTTCATCTCGTAACGATCAAACTCGACGTTTGTCATTGGGTCCATTCTTTTAACCATTTGAGTATGGGCCAAAAGGATTATGTTCATTCCTCTTTCGTTACGAAGCCTTTCAAGCTTCATCAAAAACGCATTCCACTTCTCAATGGCAATCTTAAGACCAGCACCAAAGCCACCATTGGCCAACTCTATCGACTTGACTGCGTAGTCCTTGCAGATTTGCATGTGCTGGATTGGCTCTAGAGAATCGATAGTATCAACCACTAAGGTTTTTCGATCCGCAAATCGAGAGTCGTTCTTTAATAGCGCTTCGACTGCAAGATCAACTTGAGCCCACTCAGTAACCAAAGGAAATCTAGCAACGTTTAGATTATTGCTTCCCGGTTCAGCTCCTAAGAAGATGGGAGCATTGGATTTTGAAGCCCATGTACTCTTTCCGATCTTTTCGGTCCCCATTAATAAAACGTACAACGGTTGTGGGGTGACGCCCGTTGTTACTTCGTTTAAAAAATCCAATTATTTCTCCAGTGGTTGGATGTGTATTTTATACAAATCTTCCAACAATTGATGATTAGCGGGCGGAATCCGCCCCCTTCTTATCCACGCTTTAATCGGTGGGGTGTCCTTATAGCCGAGCCAAACAGCTACTTGGGCCCATCCGTATTTACGCAAAAGCTTGCGAAGATGGGATTTCAAAAGTTTCCTCCTTGTAATGTTGCAACTTCGTTTTAAAAATGTTCAACTTTGTTGTAACACTTTGTCAAACGCCTGAAAGGAGGACCAAATGAATCAACCAGTCCAGGGCAGCAACGCCTGGCTAACATGGAGGAAGGACGGTATCTGTGGATCAGATATGCCGGTCATTCTCGGAACTTGTCCCTATAGATCAAAATTAATGCTCTATAAGGACAAGCTCAGTTTAGAAAACGATAGCAGTATCAATCCCTTTGTTGCCATGACAGGGCACGAAGTAGAAGAGAGGGCCCGCGCTCTTTATGAATTGTTAAAAGACCTGGAAGTTCCAGCGACTTTGGCCGTCCATTCTGAGTACCCATGGCTTAAGGCTTCTTTAGATGGGGCAAATTTAGTTAAGGATATGGCAGACCAAGTTGTCTCGATCTGGGAGTGCAAGCACGTTGGTGCCGACTATCTTAAATACCTTCGTGACAATGTTGCGAAAAGTGTGAAGAACAAAATCAAGGCCAATCATTACGATCAAATTCAACATCAATTGATGGTCACTGGTGCGCAGTTTTGTGATTACATGCCTTGCACTGCCGAATGGGTAGGAGAAAAAGGCAGCAAAAAATTAAAGATCACTGATCATATAATTTTGAGAATCGCGCCTAATACTGAGTATTGCAATAACGTCATTTTCCCTGCCGCATCTGATATGTGGGAGGACATCAAAGAAGGGAGAGAACCAGAGATGGGACCACTAGACGCCAGACCAATCAAATCGAAGAAGGTCCAGCAATTGTTATCTGCTTGGGCCGATGCAAAGAAGAAAGAAGCAAAGTTAAAAAATGATTTCGAAGCGTGGGAAACTCTCCGCAAAGACTTAGGGAAAGAAATCGCTGAATTGTTGGAGCATCCTTTAAGCTCTTACAGGAATTTCAGAGTGACCAAGGGGGAGCGCATTGGAAAGATCCAATATGATCAAGTCCCACAATTGGAAGGGGTTGACCTAGAACCTTACAGAGCTGATTCCACCGATACGGTTTCAATCACTCAGAAAGAAACGGAGTCGAAGTCCAAAAAGAAAGTCACCAAGAAAACGCCGGCCAAGAAAAAGGCCCCAGCGAAAAAAGCGGCGAAAAAGAAAGCTGCACCCAAAAAGAAAGCAGCAAAAAAGGGCTCCAAGAAAGTAGCCAAAAATGCCGGGAAGAAGAAGACCCCAGTTAAAAAGGCGAAGGCCAAGAAAAAAGTAACTAAGAAGGCGGCGAAAAAGTCGGCGAGGAGAAGGCGCTGATTTTTTTGTGGGGGGGGAGATCATCCACTCCCCTCCCTTTCTTACTCTGATTGTTTCCATTTGAATTTCTCCCTTCTCTTGACCGCTAAAAACCTTGCCTGCATATCAAGCTCTTTCATTACAATTTGTACCTTCTCTTTTAGAACCTCGTCTTTCAATTCTGCCCACCACATACAAATGCGATCCAGGAGCTTATGAACCAATCGAGTCCCTAACCATTTAAGGCCAAACTTGAGGAGTACTCCAGAAATGTCGAGAGCTAGTTTCGCCCACATTTTACGGACACCCTTCCTTTGGTGGAGTACTTCACCGAGCATTCCCATGCCATCACATTGTCGGGAGCTGCTGGGATAAATCCACGGCCATAGGCATAGACCAAAACATTGGCCTCGTAATGGACGATCTGATCTGCCAGCCTGGTGGTTACCATTATGGACATCACACAAGTTTGGTCTAAGTCCCATGTGTCGCCATACAGCATTGCGAGGTCCACAATCGCCGTCTCCCGCGCTGTAAATTCTAACGATCTACCACCACAAAAAATCTCCACGGACGATTCTAGGGGCGGTAGAATGAGCCTGAGCTGCGATTTTACTGCCTCTCCAGCCCTCCCATAGCATGTGGTAAATGGCTGGGGGCGATCTGCCAGGCATCCTATGATCTGAAGGGATCTAAAACCGGACTCCCTGGCCGCAAAAGCATGAGGATCTTCCACCATGCCAGAGCAACCAAAGAGAAAAATAATTAAAAGTAGTTTTTTCATGTATCTAATTTTTTCCAATTAGCAGCTGGTGAGCTCTATAATTATTAGATAGTTAAATTTCTTCTTTTTTGACCAACTTCTCGTGGGATCTCACGGGCTGAAGCTTGGCACTTGCGAAGTAATCCAGGAGAAAAAGAAAGCCTTTCCAATAAGGTGAGGTTTCAACTGAATCAAGAAACTTGTCGTCTTTCCTGGTCTTTGTGGCCGCTGCAATTCCTCGAAGGATTACCATAAGCGGTTTCATAATATATCGAAGCGTACCAGTCCAGGAGATGGCAGCAACTAGCCAACCATACTGGCCACCCATGGCCTCAAGAGCTGGTTTTAAAACGCTTAAAATTCCTTCCATTAGTCCGGGGACTTCTCCAGCAATAGCAGCCGAGCAGAAAATTAAAGTCATGATTAGGAAGGTTAAAATTGGAATTCTGTTCTTCATTTTTATATCCTTATTTTTGGTGTTAGATGACAATGAATAAAATTCATAGTTGGGTAAGGTATCACAACATCGAAGCCCACTTGTTCCGCCCGGTAGACGAACTCAACCATGGGAATCGAGTTTGGCCTTTCTATATCTATGGCCATTCCCAAAGTATGTTTTGAATCAATGACTCCCTCTTCGTCTTTATTGTGTGCCTGGCAACGGAATCCTGATCTAATGGCCAAGCTTCTATGGCCTAGCGATGTTCTCAAGCGCTCGAAAAGCTGCAGCAACAATGGAGAATAAAGAGTGTGGGCGCAAATCTTCCTGTCACATTTGCAATCAAACTCGTCTACTCTTAAATGACTGGACAGCGAACCGTCGGAGCCTTTGGGGATAACAAAGATCATTAGTAACGGCTTAACTTTTTGGGAAGTTCGCAATACTCCGTTTTGTAACTGGTTTCTTTGCAGTGATCCGCTCTGGTCTGGAATTGATAAGCTCCACCAAAGATGGAGACAATAAGCAAAAAAATGGTCATGGGTTCCTCCTCCCTAAATTTTGGATCATCGTCTTGATGGCTCCAATGTCTTCCTTGATTTCTTTGATGTCCGTTTCCTGTGTGTCGATTTGATTTCCTAGTAATTCTTTTTGGTGCTTCAGATCCTTGGCCACTGATACTTTGTCGAGCCTTACTTCAGATTTTAAAACCTGGAGATCCACGAAGGCACCAAAGGCACCAACAAAAGCAATGATCGAAACTGATCTAAAAAATATTAAGACATTATCTTTGGGCTTTTTATCTGTCATGGGTTGTCTATGTTGTTGTATTGTTCGAGGTGGTAAGTAACAGCTCCGCCAATTGTTATAGCGGTCAATGCTTCAACCCAAATATCTATCAGCACTGGGCCCCCGTAAGATGGTCTTTCATATCCAACCATTTTTTGGTTCGCACTGACATCGTTAGTACCCCATACCTGTCCAGGGCCTGATTTTATTCCGTCTCTTATGTCACCATTTCCTATACTTGGACCGTACTGATTCCCTCCCACGTCCAGGAGTACGTTTCCCGCAGCATTGTTAAGAAATGCTCCCTCGAAGAAGCGATCAGCCCCTACAGTGTAGTCCACTGACGAACTGCAGGTTGCGAGGATAGCAACCAAAGGTGGTTGAGCAGTTGCTAATGTTACGCCATTGACAGCAAGGGCCCCACCCTCTACGAGTGCAGCCGTCAGTCTATGATATTGACCAGCAGGAATATTAAAAGCTCCCGTCTTTGTAAGATTGTCAACGGGTTGATGATTCCATGGAATAATTAGTGGTGGCATTACGAAATCTCCCCTATTAAGAATATTTGAAAAGCGCCAATCACTGGCGTAGGTAATTGGGTAATATCAAAACGAAGAAAATCCCCCGTGGACAGATCCTGTTGTCCTGCATCGAGTACGGCATTGGCCGAATCTTCATAATCAGCCGCCGCCGCCATAACCAAACTGGGTAAAGTGGTGAAGACGCTAGACATTCCTGCAGGGTCACGAGTCGCGCCCTTTTGAATATCCATTTCCAAAGTCCCGACTAATGCTCCTTTGGTGTAGATCCCAATTTTTGCATCCAATAAAGAAAAATCAAAAGGAACTCTCCAATAAGTAAGGCCTGTAAATTTTGAGGCACTGGCAGCATTAAAAACTGGAAAATTAAAGATTACAACTTTGGATGTTCCGGCTTCGATAATTGATAACCGCGCCTGCAGATCGTCCTGGTTGTCTTTCAAGGTTTGGAATATTTCTTTCTTGATCGCTTTGCCGACCTCGATTAAAACATTATTTAAAGTTGCAAAAGCCATACTTATCCTATTACGTTAGAGCCAATTTCCGCTTCGCTTGCAACGTCGGGAACTTCAAGAACATCATCGACAACATATCCATTTGCCATTCTATCCAATTCCGTCGATGTAGAGAAGTCCACTGATGTATCGGTTGCAATTGCGCCAACACGGCTAAAAGTATTCCCGAGGTCACTTACTTCTAAATCGGTGCTTTCCCCACTCCTGCTTATCTTTGAGATGATTCCAACTTTCCTTTTATTGGCAGACTCTCCAAATCTCTGATAAATATCGTCAAGGGTAAGAAGCAATTTATCATTGATGTTTTTGAGAGTTAAATTCATTTTGGTTTTAATTTTCACCACTGCACTGGAGAGACTGTGGTGGAGTAAGTATCTTTCCGCTATGGTTTGAGCATCTTGGGTTTCGAATAAATAGAGGTCTTCGCCTTCTTCGTCAGCGGTCCCAATTAAATTATCCACAAAAGAACTTACAGGCTCCACGAGTTTGAAACCTATTTGCTCACTGAAGCGATCAACGTCAAAGTGCTGGTAATGGCCGTCAAACTTCCTGAATATTTCAGTCCTGGATTGTACGGTCCATCCTAATATGTCGTCGTCTTTAACTTCGAGAAGATCATTCCTGTGAGGAGATAGAACATCATAGGCCACAGTGAAGTCATTTCTAACGACGAGAGATCCAAAAACTGATTTATTTATGAGATTGACCACCGTTCGGATTCTTGGTGGATTGCTTAAAGGATTTAGCGGGAGCTGCAGGCTCAGAATATAAGGAGCTTCTGCCTTGGCATCATCAAATGATGACTGTAATAAATTCCCTGTCTCAAAGCCTGCGTCTTCCAGCATATCTTGGATGGCATCCGATGCGGTTTTGATCCATTTACCGTTAGCGTCTTCTTTACCAAAAACATCTGCACTCACTATAGAGTCGTCACCAATTAAATCAACATTCTTCCTAGTGGCATCTCCAGCAGTATTGACTCCGGCGTATGCGATCCTAACGTCCAGGTCTCCTGGGCCATTAATCTTAAGAACTTCATACCAAACCTGATGGTTGATATCGGTGGATCTCACCCAGTCCCTCGGTAGCAACGTCGCAAAATCCGAACCGGCTCCGGTTACATTTCTGCTACCGTTTGTAAAAGTAATAACTCCGACAAGCTTCTTTACGGGGGCCACATTGAATTCCGCTAAATCATTGAATAAGAGTTTGGCCTCCGCTCCGTTGTCTACGGTCCAATCTCTATCTATTAATAATTCACGGCTGAGAAAGTAAATTGCATTGACTGGGTTCCTGGATACAACAGTGGCGGCCGGCTGTTCCGTGGGCATATTTTGGGTAAGAATTAAAATGTTTCCTGGAGCGATCCTCTTTATTATGCGAGTGAAAGCGGCAATATTAACTTTATCTGCGGCAGCCATATCCTCTGTGGATACCACTTCGATTCTATTGCGTTGTACAGTCCGAACGATTGTTGTGGTTGGCTCCCTGAGTTTATGACCCGCGATTGAAAAAGTTCTGTTCTTGTCCCGTGGCGGACGATCATAAATAACCTTGAATGTTTTTCCGTTAAAGCTCGCTTCAAATTCTTCGGAGACCTCTGCCGCAGTATTGGAGGTAATATCGGCAACGCTGAATTGAGTATCTTCTCCGATGATGTTAATGACGATGGAATCATCTGGGGACAGATCCGCGAGAAAAGCTGTGCCTGCTCCTGTAATGATACTAGAGCCTGCTGTCCCGGATAAAGTTCCAGCTCTAGTGACCCCTCCAAAGGTTTGGTCCATTGACTGTAGCTTCGATCCAATAACTTTTCCATAGATAGTCCTTTTTGGTTTCCCAACTACGCTATCGTTAATGGTTCCGTCTGACAATTTAAAATTGTTTGTCTGGATTCTATTCTTCAATTTAAAAACGAAATCTTTTATTCTAAAAGTTGCACTGGCCTTCTTGAAATCCTTATCTTCAACGCTACCATCAAACAAGATCTTCTTTTCGCCAATTGGAAGTGAAGGGCTCCAGGAGTAAAGTCTGGTCCTGGCGTTTTCAAAAGAATACTTGTCATAAATTGATTCAAAAAAACCGTCATTGTTTATAAGTCTAAGGCTCCCCCCACTTTCCAAGGCCACACCGAATTGATCTTCGTTGTCTACTTCAAAAGTAAACTTGGGAGTTCCAACTAGGCGACCTTCGTAATGGACTCCGTTTCCTGTCTTCAGAAGATCATGAGTCAGGTTCGCTGGATAAGAACTAAAAAACAATCTGTATCGAGCGGACATAAAAGATGATTGAGGATTGGAATCATCGGCAAGCCTGACAAACAATTCTTTCGTCAAATATTTAAAGAAGAACTCTCCAGGATTAAGAACCTCTGTAAAGACTTCTGTTAATTCCGTGGTGGCAACCCTGAGACCTACGGTATATTCCGGAACCGCTCTTTTATAGATGGCCCCGGAATCCAACGTCCACAGCAGAAGGCGCTGCTTGGGTTCGATCCATGCAAGCGTCGCCTTCTCTGAAGCGATTAACTGGATAAATTCTTCGTAGGTCGTTGCCGTCATTGATTATTCGCACCTATTCACTGAGATTATCGCATCCTTTAATTGTGAGCATGTTTCGGTTTTGTTATATTGAAGTTTTCCAATGCACTCCGTATCAATATACTTTCGAAGATCAACTATACATTGCCCCCGATTCAACATCACATCTTTGTCTACGTTGTACCTTGACCTGAATTCATCTTTTAATTTTTTTATTCGACTAGGGGCCTTGCATTCAGATATCAAGTCGGCATCATAGCCGGAATTATCGCAATCTTCTGCTAGTGTTTTGTATGCCTCGTTAAGCAGTCGGCGCTGCTCAATAACGACCTCCATTTTCGACTCAGCTCTGTAAGCAATGTCTAAGACATCTTTTCCGAAAACGTTGAACGAAATTAGAAAAGTTAAGATAAAAAACTTCATAGATACTCCTTATTCTTCGATTTTTAAAATACAGTAAACGTTCTCACCAAGGTTATTATTTTCAATATTAAATGTCCCTGGTGTTGCTGCAATCCTTGTCTCAATTTGGAATGTCCTAGTAGCTACAGAACCATAATTATTTTCATAATATAAATCTTTGGACCCGATATCTGTTACTTCACCTGTTGAAACGCCCACGGTGATTTCGGGTCCGTCATCTGTCCCGTCGGTCAATATTATTTTGGCCTGCATCTGCCCTGCACCCGAGGTGCCTATTAAAGTTGCTGAGCAGAACATTGTGTATTCACCGATAGGACCGTTGGTCAATGTCATCCTTGGTAGATCTACGTCTGTAGATTCACACGTGCCGCTAGAATTATCACGAATAACCGTAGGTCCGGGGCAATCTGTATCGGTGGTTGGTTCAGCGAAAGATGTTCCTGTAGTGCCTACCCAAATGCAGTTTGCTGTGGTGAGGAATTGCCACACACAAGCTACCGAGTCACCTGTACCACCACCGCCGCCGCCAGTATCGGTCATGCTTTTTTCTTCATTGGCATCGTTTTGCTTATAGCAATCGTCATCAGTCCTGCAATACATGTTCACAAAACCAGCGGCAGGAGCTGGTGGCTTCGTTGCTATCTCTGTAAAAGTCAGCATTTCGGCCATGGTTTTTCCGGAGATCGTTTCCGTTGCGATCCGGGTCATTAGGACGCCGATCGATGGGAATGTCACATTGGTTTGATCCGCACCGGCCCCGCCTCTGGACTTGTCCAGAAATTGTTCTTCAGAAAAAACACCAGACCCATTATTGATTAAAACATAATTGGGCATTCCACTTGCTATCTTCGTTCTTTGTAAATCGGCCGAAGCATTTACGTCTGCATCAGTTATGACCCCGGCAGCAATTTGAGCGTTCCCAGTATTGTCGAGAGTCAGATCTCCGGAGATCGCGGTGGGTGTGGCTATGTTTGTCCCGTTACCAAGCATTATAAGGGCACTGGTCAAAGGAAAACTAAAGGCTGCTCCATTGAAAGTGAAATTTGAATTACTGGTGAATAGGCCACTGGCCCCGAAGAATGGAATCCTCCCGGAGGAAAATCCAGACATAAATATTTGGCCAGTGGAATCAATCTGAAAGTAAGTAACATCATCAGTTTTTAGATTGAGAGGATCTGTCCCATAGGCCGAAACGTCCTTGGCCATTGAATCCGTGGCAACAATAAGAAAGAGAAGGAGTATTAATCCTTTCGTGAATTTTCTAGCCATAATGTCCCCGTCCAAAAGTATTCGATTTGTCTGTTTGTTGATCCTTGGAATGCTCCGTTTTGGGAGATACCGTCTTCATCTTCTAATAATATTCTCTGAGCTGAAGCAAAAACCAATTTCAAGATATCGCCGAGCTGAGTTCCAGCAGCTATTTGAGGGTTTGCACTTATATTAATGTCACCTCCATCGCCTTGGCAGATTATTATTTCTTTTTGAGCGCCGACGACGGCAATTCCGCCAACAGCGGTAATGTCTATCGGTACTCCAAAGGTTCCAGTTATGGTCCAACCGACTTCCATATCAACCCAATCGGTAGTAAAAAGTCGAACTCTCTTTGTGGTCGTGTTAAAATATGAATCACCTTCAGTGCCAGCACCAAAAGCTACTTCGTATGCGTCGTCATCCACAAAGGGAACAAAACTTTTTGCGATGGCAATAACATCGACCAGGGCCGGTGCTGTTAACGATGGGAAACCATCAACAAAATCTAAAACTCTCATCGGCCTTGGTCCTGTCGATATGCCCAAACCTCAAAACCGTAGGGCATTTGTTCATCTGTTAAAAGTTCACTGTCGTCGAAAGTATTATTTGGGAATTCATGATCTTTTACTCCAGCAATATAAGCGGCCTCACTAAATACATAGCCACCAACTCCCGATATTCTAATGACGTATTTTGTTTCTGGGCGAAGAATAATTTCATTAGCAAACTCAAATTTCACCATTCCATGGAAATGAGGAAAGACTCCATTGTATTTGGTATTTATGGCCGCTTCTATTTCTGCAATCGTGATCGTCTTGGCAGCTATCGGAGATCCCGCTTCCTCTAAAGTTAAAGTCAAATTCCCCGCTGGGCTATTGAACTTTAAAAGCCTAAAACGAATCGCCTTAACGGTTCTTGGTCTTATGAGTTCGAACTCCTGATCGAGTGGCGTTCCTTTTAATTCTTCAATCAATAACTTCATAAAGACTGCTTTATCACCATCGGCATATCAAAAAGTTTAAATGCTTGGTTTTTTTGTGGTGGATCGTTCGCCAGTTTTCCATAGGCCGAAAATTTCTCGATTGTATCAAAGACCACTCCCTCCTGGTCCATCATTACCCAACATGGAGTATGGCGACCATTGGCCTCGTAAATTCCTAGGATGGTTTCAAATTCTGTTGGCGTGAGGAGTTCAAAACCTCCACGATAAGTTACAATCTTGTTTCTAAGGTTCCAAAACTCTTGGCCATAGTTATTCTCTTGGGATGTGGATCTGTCTTTTAATTTTCTGGTCCATCCCATGCCCCAGTTATTTTCTAACAACTCAACAGCTTTACCGATAAAGACTTTTGAGATCTCAACAAATCCAGAAGTGTTGACTCCTGTGATTCTCCAGAAACGATAGTTCTCTATTGGAAAAGCCTTGAACCCAAAACCCTCTTCATCATTTGGAACAAGAGCAGTCGTAAAGGCAGGCGCTCCCCATACATTGGTTGCGTTTGCTTCAATGGTTAAGCTAGTAAATCCAAAGTTTCCATTAACACTGTCAGGAACAACCAATACAGAGTCCACATCCTCAACAGTTTTAAAGTCAAACACAACCGAGGCGAGTAAGACTCCATCCGGAGATCTATAGACCTTAGTGGTTCTGTCGTCTGCAATGTTAGTAACAGGAAAAAAAGCATTGGCCCCTCCAACGTCTTCAAGAATATCCGTTACCCTTTGGTTCACCAGATTGAAATTGAAAAACTTTATGTTGCTCATCCCTCAAATCCTGCTAGTCGTTGCCTTCGGTTGGATCTCGCGATCTCCCTGCCATCTATCTCGGTGACCATTGGTTGTTCTAATATTGCTTCGGCCAGATTAGTAATTGCTTCCGCAGTATTATTGGCCCCAGGGGCCCCATCATTTATCTGTCTGAAGAGACTTGCTTGCTGAGCTTGATTAAGGAACATTTCTCCACCGTTGGCTCTAACGGCTACCGAGTCCCCTGTTCTTGGTCCCTGTACGATTCCACCGTCCTGGAACCTGGCAACCGCTGCCACTGTCGTCGCTGCAATCGTCCCAAGTGCTATTCCTGCGGCTGCATTGATAAGTGGGATCTGTTTACTTAGGTAGACCTCTCCGGCCCCAGGAAGGATGATATCAAGTCTGGTGGCTGCTGCTACTGCATCAATCTCCGCCCTGGCCTTACTGATTAATACTCCCGCAACCGCTACACCTTTGGCCAAGGCGAGTGCTGCCACCTGGTTATCTCCAGTAAGTGCCAGGGTTGCGTCTCCAATAGCAGCCGCAAGGCTCAATTGCTGATCGCCTAATTTTCTTTGGTTTGCTAGTTCAGCTTTTGCGGTTATCTCTTTAACGATCTTTAATTTCTTTGCAAGAGCTGCTTGTGCATCAGCAATCTTTTTTGCAATTAATATCTTTGCCTCTCCGGCCTTTCCTTCTTCTGATAATTCTTGGGCCTTCGCCAAGGCCCTTAGTGC
>SDBT01001574.1_pt1 | contig 40445 bp, 36 predicted proteins | sample 2277101 | NCBI WGS metagenome assembly SDBT01 (sample SAMN10404973, study PRJNA504765) | marine sediment metagenome | isolation source: marine sediment core GS10_PC15, 103 cmbsf | place: Arctic Ocean: Southern Knipovich Ridge | collected 2010 | reverse complement strand
ACAAACAGCAATCTTTTTCAGAGATGGAAAAGCGCTGGATAGTTTTGGTCCGGGACGGCATACAATCACTACTGCCAATATCCCGCTTCTGATTGACCTGGTTAAGAAGGTTTTTGATGATAAAACTCCCTTCCCGGCAGAGGTGTATTTTGTTTCCCGGCGGGAATTCCCCGATCAGAAATGGGGCACCCCACAGCCAATTATTGTCCGCAACCCGGGCATGGGTCTGGGTGTTGCCTTGCTGAAAGGATTTGGCACATACGGATACCAGATCGCAGAACCCCACCAGTTTGTAACCCAATTGGTTGGAGCCCAGGGAATTTTCCGTACGACCGATATTGAAACCCGGCTGCGCCATATCCTGCTGACTTCGCTAACAGATTTACTGGGTGAAACAGCCAAGGAAAACGATGTCACTAACCTGATTGGCATGCTGAGTGAGATCAGCGCTGCGGTAAGAGCTAAAGCTAGCGACCAGTTCAAAGCGCTTGGTCTGGAACTAAAGACTTTCCTGATCGCCAACCTGCGCCCGTCCGAACAGTCCATCACGGAACTGCGCAATATGGGTGTGCTGGATCTGGAAACTTACACCAGACTGCAGGCAGCTGATGCGCTGCTGGAAGCCGCCCAGAACCCCAGCGGCGGAGCAGGCCTGACAGCTGGCATTGGCGCTGGTATGGGTATTGGCAATATCCTCCAACAGTCTTTGCAAGGAATGGTTGGAGGGGGTGCGGCAGCACCTGGCGGCGTTGTTATGCCAGAAGTGATGAGCCCGTCCGAAGCTGCTCAATTCCTGAAAGTTTCTGAGGAAGATGTGCTGGCAGTCCTGAAAACAGGTGACTTGAAGGGTAAAAAAATCGGCAAAGCCTACCGGATCAGCAAAGATGCCCTGATGGCTTTCCTGAACGAGTAATATCCGATCTGTAAAAAAGCAAAACAGCCTGGTTGATTAAACCAGGCTGTTTTTATTATGGGATAGGGACTTCGTCCCTATATTAAAGAATGGATTCCAGACCCAGGTAATCCTGAATAGTTTTTCGAACTGTGGTTGTGAGTGAATCCTCTCCCTTGGCTTTTTTGCGGATCAGTTTTTTCAGCTGGCGGGCGTGCAGGGTTGGGTATGGTGCGTTGTTTGCTTCAACAACAGCTTTTACATCTGAAAAAACCAGGGCAGCCTGTATTTCAGGAAGCTCCAGGTTAGGGATCTTACCCAGGGCTTTATGGATACGTTTTACTCCTGATGAAATCTCTTTTTCAGGGCTGCCGATGCTGTCCTGGGCAAAAAATCGCAGATAAAGATTTCCGCCGATTTTTTTCCAGCGACCTTTTTCTTCGCTGTAAATGATTTTTCCTTTCTGTGGGTAGGGCAGCAGCATCCAGAGACCAGCCGGTCCTACCAGCAGATGAGAAACAGGGCTCTGGTAATGATAAAGGGCATATTGGTCGTCCAGACCTTTTAAGGCAGCATCCAGTTCTTCATCCGGTCGGGGAGAGCGGCCAAAACGGTTGGCATAATAAATACCAACCTGGGAAAGCGTAAATCCTACGACGAGAGCAAAAAGCGAATAGGTTATTCGCTTCTGGTATCGAAAGCTGATATACATACCAGCTGCCAGGATCACAATCGAAAGGATACCGCTGTATTTGCCGATTCGATTGTTGCGGGTTACCAATTTCTCATTGCGAACAATGATCATCTAAATAAATCCTCCTCAAATTCTTGCTCAGGCAAGTTGATTTTGAATGGCTTCCTTCAAACTGGGCAATAATTGAGCATCGATAGCCTGTTTTGCCGCTTTGAGGGAATTTACAACTGCAAAGGCGTCTGACTTGCCATGTCCCACAAATACCAACCCGTCAATGCCCAGCAGGGGAGCTGCTCCGATCTGGCGGGGATCGAGCAGTTTGCGAAGGTTCTTAAACGCTGGCATTGCCAATCCTGCCCCGATTTTTGTGCGCAGACTTGCAGTAAGTTCTTCTTTCATGACATCCAGCAGCAGCCTGGAAACGGATTCACTGGTTTTGATGAGCACATTGCCTGTAAAACCATCGCTGACCACCACATCGGCATCACCGCCGAAGAGTTCTTTGGGCTCAGCGTTGCCAATAAAATTCAAGGAACTATCTTTGAAAAGCGAGAAAGCTTCTTTGACCAGCTGGTTGCCTTTGCCTTCTTCTTCACCATTGGAAAGCAGGGCCACCCGGGGGTTTTTGATCCCCAGCAGCTTCTCGGCATAAATTGATCCCATGATCCCAAACTGGAGCAGGTAGAGCGGTTTGCAGTCCACATTGGCTCCAATATCAACCGCTACGGCATATCCTTTCCGGGTGGGGAGAACTGTAGCCAGCGCTGGCCGTTTAACTCCCGGGATACGTCCCAGGCGGAACAAACCATTGGCCATGGCTCCGCCGGTATTGCCGGCAGTGACGAAAGCTTCCGCCCGTCCTTCCTTAACCAGATCCATGCCGATGGCCATGGAATTATCGGATTTACGGCGGGCGTTGCGGGCCGGCTTGTCGCCCATTTCCAGGATTTCCGGAGCATGGATTAATTCAACCCGGGGATCACGGGGTTGGTTTTCTAATAAGGGTCGGATTCTTTCTTCCTGTCCAACTAGGAGGATTTTTGTATCCAACAATTCAGCAGCTTGAAAGGCTCCCTCTACTTCTGGTAGGGGGAAATTATCGCTGCCCATAGCGTCCAGGACGATTGGCATTGTTGCTCTCCTTACGATGATCTTATTTGTCTTGACAATGCTCTCTGGAAGATTATAATACCACTGCCACCCAGAGGAGGGGAGAAATACTGGGTGGAAGAGATTAGCGCTGGTGCTGGAACTGGCAGACAGGTATGGTTGAGGGCCATATGCCCCTAGGGCGTGCGGGTTCGATTCCCGCCCAGCGCACAAAAAAAATCGCCGTTTGGCGATTTTTTATTTTAATGAGTGTCCAGGTGCACTTAGGTAGAACAGACGGTTTTATCATATACAATTAGATAAGATATTTTAATAATCCAACTTTGAGCAAATATTCGGCTGCCTGCCGAGGGAGATAATCATGTCAGGATTAACAGAGAAGATCGCTACAGCCAATGGATTCTATATCGATGCTTTACCGGCCAATCAGCGTGGAGAGTTGATACCGGAACAGGCAGCTCAACTTTACTCACGATTGCTCAGCCCTCTGATCTTGATCTTATTGCCCGTTGTGGTTATATTCTTCCAGTTCAGACGATCGGGCTACATTATTGGGTTCTCACTGACGGAACCGGTCCTGGTAGTGATCCGGCAAATGACTACTTCCGCCAAGGTGTTCAGCGGATTAATGATCGCACTCGGGATCTGGGGATTGGTTCTTGTGGTTCTGCTCTTGCTTGATATCTTTGGCGGCCAGGTGAATATGATCGAAGGATTGGGGTACCGGAAAATGACCACCTCAACGGATGAGGATGGTTCCAAGACCACCCGTATGTATTATGTGATAGGGGACAAGAAATTTTCAGTCAAACGCCAAGGTTTTATGGTTTTTGTAGATGGCAGTCAGTACCGGGCTTATTTCACGCCCCGGAGGAAGATCCTGGTGAACCTGGAAGCACTTGAATAAAATCGTGAGATGTAAGGGGTGAAGCGTAAGGCTGAAACTAAGATTGATTCTTAGAATTCAAAAAGCTATTCTAAGGTTGATCAGATATCTTCAATTTTCATTTTTATGATTTAGCAACCTCAGAGTCACAAAGTCACGAGAATCACCCGGCCATCAAGTCCGGTTCCCAAACCTGTCGGAAGAATGCACTACCTTCAGCCATAACATGATAAGAGGCAGTATCAGCGATGCAGACCGGACACCAATGTCCCCCCTTGAGGATCAGGTTTAAACTGGCAGGAAACTCATGACCGGCATGGCAGCGCCAGCGCAAAGGAGAGAACCAGTCACTGTGCCTGAAATTCCGGGAAAGCAGCCATCCTCCCCGGAAGCGGGCTGCCTCGCGGATAGCATTATAGGAGATTTTTTTTCGATAGTGGTTTTCATCATATCCGTGATTAAGCTCAATTGCTTTTTCAGTTGGCCGCTCACAGTTTATACAGTCCCAATCTCCAATAGACCTCCAATTCCGGATGGATCCAAAATAGGCTTTGATGTGAGATTCATAGCCCTGTGACAACCAGGTCAGGGTTCCCCGGGGACCGCGGGCAACTCCCTCGAATTTGCGCCGGACCAGCCATGGTAAACTGCCACCCAGTCGGATATACCAGGGCACACCAGGAGCTTGTTCTTCTAAATATTCATCAAAGGTCTGATTTCTGTAGGGCACAATGGATTCTAGATGATCGGAATCAGAGAACCATTGTCCGTGGAAATTACGGGTTGCAAACCAGCTGGGATCCAGGACCTCGCGGTAATCACTCACGCCAGCAGCACCCAGCATCCGTTCAAAGAGTTCCAAATTGGTGAGACGATTGGGCTCTCCGCCGCCAATATTGTAAATATTCCCCCAGAATTCTTCCGGTACAGTTTCTTCACAGACCCTGGCAAGCAGTCTGCCTGAGTCACGGGGGGTGATCCATTCCAGCACACCATCCAGGGTGGTGTGAAAGGTGATGGGATCCAGCGGTTCAGCTGCAGCCATGCGCGCGATACCTGTCTGGCGCAGGGATACCCAATTGCGCAATCCCGAATCGATGATCACCCGCTCGGCGATAGTTTTGCTGAGGGCATAGGTATCAAAAGTGCTGATCTTGATTGGATCACCCACTCGTCCCCAATGTATGGGGACCGGGCGATTGCCGGTCTGAGCCACGGTGCCGATATATACCAGCCGGACACGATCTGGTTCTGACTGAGCTTTGATGGCCCGGACGATATTTTCAGCCGCTCCGACATTGACCTTCAGGGTCAGTTCGGGCATGGTATCAGCCAGCGGAGACACCAGACCACCGACATGGAGCACATAATCCGCTCCCTCAATTCCCTGGAGCACGTCTTCATAACATGTTAAATCTCCCCAGATCACATTCAAACCCCGATTTTGATAGGGAGCCAGGATGCGGCGGTCTTTACGTGTTGGCAGGGCCAGGGCTGTGACCTGGAAGCGATCATCTCGCTGGAGAAGTTCTTCAAGGGTGGCCCGCCCCATATTGCCTGAGGCGCCGGTCAGGAAGATTTGTTTTTTACTGGTATCCATTATGACTTGATCAGTGAGCAGTAAATAGTATTCAGTAAGCAGTAAGTGATTGGGGTAAGTCGTACCTATGATCTGTAATCAGTAAACAGTAATCACATTGTCAGTGATTCCCAAAGTCTCCTGGTCATACGATTGTATCAAACTTGTTGTCAATCCTTTGTAATAATTATAGATATAAAAACATTTCCCACAATTCAAACTTCCTCATCATAACAAAACAAATGATAACAGTCATTTCTCGCAAGCTGACTTGTTATTAAACTAATGTATGGGGATCAGATTTTGAAAGATATATGGGGGATGGGTGGTGACTGATTGGGGCATGGTTTTAGTAATAAATGCTGTTTTTTTCCTGGCAGGGCTGGTGATTGATCAGAATCTTAATGACAGACAGCTGACCCCGCCATCAAGTTTTTGAAATTCAGATACATCAACTTCCCTGGTCTGATAGCCCGCTTCCTGGATTGACTTCCTGGCTTTGCTATATCCCTGGGGCATGATAACCGTTCCATTAACCCAAATGCTGTTGGCTGCATAACTCTCATCGGGGTCAATTGTAATAATATTAAAATCTTCAAATTCAGCTTTCGTAATAAACTCACCACAGGCAAGCAAGTTGTTGTTTTCCAGGTAAGCAACACCTGTTTTCAGGTGAAGAACATCCTTAAATTCAACAATTGAGCCACCCAAACCATGTTTTTCCAGGATTGTTATCATCTGCCGGGCACCTTCAAAGTTGGTTCGCTCTGATAATCCGATATAAAAATGGGACCCCACCTTCATGATGTCCCCGCCTTCAACCATTCCTGGATCACGGACTTCTTCAATATTGTTGTAGAACTCTTGCAGGGCAGGTTTGATGGCTGCCACCTCGCCTCTCCTCGAGAGAGCCCCGGGATTGGTGATAATGGCACACTCACTGGTGAGAAGAGCGACGTCCTCTACAAATGTGGAATCTGGGTAAGCTTCATCCGGGGGGAGGACCAATACTTCCAGACCGCATTTCTCAAGGGCGGCAATATATTCGGTATGCTGGAAAAAGGCTTTTTCATAATCTGGAAGGCCTAATTCGGCTGTGCTTAGACCTTGGAGCAAACTTTTTCCCGGGGTCCTGACGATAGCTCTGGTGAACATAGGTTTTATTCCTCAATAATGGGATTCATTGAATAAGATAAGTTTTCTTGTCCTTGATCAACAGAACAAAAGCCGTTAGATTAATGATTAAAACTATCATGTCGGGTAAACCAAACTCATCGGTGACGGTTAGGAAGGAGATGATTAAAATCCCCACCAGTAGTAGATAATAGGCAGGTTTAAATCCCTTCAGGAGGAATAAGTATAGACCGGTGATACCCAAGCCGGTTAATAAGGACAGGGCTGCCATACCCCATCGGTAAAGAGGACCTTCCGGGATTGCCGGATGCATGTTCAGGGCAATAAAAAGGGAGAAACAGATCCAGATTAATGCGTCAAGATATATTATCCAGCGGGTGATATTTAAAGTGATGGGTTGATTTTTCATCTGATTTGTCCTGAGTCTAGAAAATTATACAGCAGAAAACCAGGGATGAGATCCAAATTGATTGCGAGGCACCGCTTCACCGTATTTAAGGTACCATTCAAAACCCCCGATGACTGACTTCAGATAGTTCCTGAGCTGCGGAGCTATGTATAAAAAATGGGGGAGCCAGCGAAATACCAGGGGTACATTCTGAAGGGCATGGGGATAAATGGTTATTTTCAGAAGCGAATTTTCTGGATCGATGACTTTAACCCGCCAGGAGACAAACGAGGTCTTACCTCCCTTCCTGCCAATTTCCAGGTCATAGCCGACACCCTCGATCCAGGCTGTGAAACGCCGCTCCATAATCCAGCCGCTGAGATAATGGATCTCATCCCGGGAATCCGGTCCGGGCCAGACGTCGACAGGATTGCTGGCGCAGAAGGGGTGACACAGCTCTAGATTACCTGGGGTGGAAATCACCCGCCAGATCTGTTCAGCTGGAGCGTTAATATTTCGGACCACAGCAACCGGCCATTTAAAATCTAGTTTGTAGTTTTTATAATATTTCATCGCGGTTTTTCTGACAGAGAGGGTTTTAACTTAAATCTGGTTTTCATGTTCATCACCCTCTGGATCAGGTTTACAGCCTGGGCTACGCCATCTTCTTCTCGGATAGCAGCACCGATTTTCTGGGCATTTTTCTTCAGGTGCGGATCACTAATAGCTGTTTTGATTTGCTCAGCGAGCTGCTGGCTGGTAAATCTTCTGGGCGAAAGTGGTTCGGGACCAACCTCAAGTTTAAAAACACGGCGGGCCCAGAATGGTTGATCGCTTGTAAAAGGTAGAACGATATTGGGCACACCAGCTGCCAATCCCTGTCCTGTTGTGCCTGCTCCGCCATGATGAATAACTGCAGCGCAGAGTTTAAAAAGCCACTGATAGGGGACATTATCGACCTGAAAGACAGAAGGGGGTATTCCCTGAAGGTCTGGATTGGCTCCCACAAGTATTCCCCTCTGATTGCTGAGAGTTAATGCCTTGATGATTTTCTGATAGACCCGGTCCATATCCAGGGATGAGCTGTTGCCAAAAGCCACTGCGACAGGGGGATCTCCTTCCCCTATGAAATTGATCAACTCTTGATCCGGACTCCAACTCTTAAGGTCATCCAAAAACCAGTACCCAGTGATTGAAACACCCTCTCGCCAATCCCTGGGGCGGGAGATCACCTGAGGGCTGAAGGCATACAGGATCGGTGTTTGCCAGGTATTGTCCGGATTAAAAGGCCAGGCTGTCAGATCTGGCAGATCCGCATTCTTAGTTTGGATCCGCCGGTAAAGAAAGCGGCTGCCCCTCCAAAATATCCCTGTTACCAGCTGATGGGTGAGGCGTCGATAGGAATCTCCCAGGGGGAGATCAGGGAAAGTTGGCGCCGGGAACTCACCCGTTGTGGTAAATACTGGAAAGAATTGAACAGATATATCCGGGATCCCTAATTCTCTGGCTATTTCATATCCGGTTGATGTCAGTAGAAAACTATGGATGATCAGATCAACTTCCCTGCAAGCAGTCCTGACCAAATTCATAACCTCAACAGCGAGGGGCAAAACAAAATCAGCCAGGGAGGTGATCATTCGCAGGCTATTCTTGCCAGCCCGGTGAACCAGGTTCTCAACCATTTGTTGGGGGTCACCCGGCAGTCCGAAGTAACTGATTTGATCATTCTTCAGGAGCTTGGAAAAGCTTTCTGGTGCAGCCAGATTAACCCGGTGCCCAGCATGAATCAAGCCGTTGGCAAGGGCAATAAAAGGCTCAACATCTCCCCGGGATCCATATGTCAGAAGTGTAATGTTCATGGTTTGTGATCTGATCTGTCGTCGATATATTCGAGGAGGATATGGATAAATCCCAGGAGTGCTCCACCATAAATCAGGATGGTTGAGGATATTGATGAAAATTCATAGGCTGGATTTCCACCGAAAAGGGCATGAAGCGCGGCGTGAATCAGGAGAAAGGCGCTGATTCCAATTCTGCTGCGAACCCTGACCTTGTCGTTTTTACTGGCAACCAGGGCGATCAGGCCGGCAAAAAGTGGGATATGGAAGAACAGGAACACCAGCATCGCGGTTTCTTCCGGCAGCCAACTGGTCAGAGGTAATATCCTCCACTCATGATTCAGCATGGCATCCAGCTCATGGGCAAATAATGTTCCCATTCCATGATAAAAGATGATGTTTTTCATATTTATTTACCAGTACTATTTTTTAGTAATCAGTTTTCAGAACACTCTGAGTATATTAATATCCTCTTCCCAATACTCCTGAACAATGTTAAACCTTTGCTTAAACAATCACAATATCATCCAGATCCTCTTCAGATGGGGGATAGGCCAAGTTAAGGCTTTTCAGTTTCTCAATAATGATCGAGGATATGATCAGATTGCGATACCATTTGCGGTTGGCTGGAATCACATACCAGGGAGCAGCCTCGGTGCTAGTTTTTTCGAGAGCTGCTTCAAATGCAGCCTGATATTGATCCCATAATTTACGTTCATCCAGATCCCCGCTGCTGAACTTCCAGTTCTTGTGGGGTTCATCCAACCTGGCCTGCAGACGCTCTTTTTGCTCATCTTTATCGATGTGTAGATAAAACTTTATGATAGCAGTGCCTTCATCTGCGAGGGTTTTCTCAAAAGCCTTAATATGTTCATAACGCCGGGACCAAACCTCTTCGGGGACGAGATTATGCACCCGGACAACCAGAACATCCTCATAATGACTTCGATTGAAAATGACAATTTCTCCTTTGCCGGGTGTGTGTTTATGGACCCGCCATAGGTAATCGTGCGCAAGTTCTATTTTTGTAGGAGCCTTAAAACTCGCCACCTTGACGCCCTGAGGATTAACGCCCTCAAATACATGCCGGATAGTGCCGTCCTTGCCCCCGGTATCCATGGCCTGGAGTATAATCAGCAGCTTATGTACTCCTTCAGCATAGAGCAATTCCTGCAGTGTTTCCAGTTCCCGGTTGAGCTGGTGCAGTTTCTTTTTGCCGCCCTTCTTGCTGATCTGGAACATGCTCTTGTCGTTGGGATCCCATTTGCTGAGGTCAACAGCTGCCCCAGGTTTGACCTTATATTTTTCCATGGATGGCTCCTCTATTCGATATCAGTGACGATAGGTGTTATGGAAATCAGTATTGATTCTTCTTAATGATAATAGATATTCTAGATCAAAATCTTAAGGACAAACAGCTCAAACCGCCATCAAGCTTCTGAAATTCAGAAACATCCACTTCTACGGTCAAATAACCGCTTTTTTCAATAGTTTTCCGGGCTTTTGGGAAGCCTTTGGGGATCAGCACCCGATTATTAACCCAGATGCAGTTGGCAGCATAAGACTCATCTTTAGTTATTTCAAGTATGTTGAATTTTTGGAATTCTTCATGGGTGACAAATTCACCACAAGCCAGCAGATTATTATGCTCTAAATATGCCACTCCGGTCTTCAAATGCAGGACTTTTTCCAGCTTGATTACCGATCCAGTTAAACCGTAATGCTCAAGGAATTTGATTATTTGCTGAGCTCCTTCCAGATTGGTTCTCTCAGATAAACCGATATAGAAATGGGTTCCTACCATCATAATATCGCCGGCTTCGACAGTTCCGGGATCCTTGACCTGCTCGATTTTCGAATAAAATATGTTCAGAACGCCTTTGATCTCTGCAATCTCTCCTTTACGTGAAGAGGCACCAGGATTAGTTATGATCGCACATTCAGGTGTTAGAAGGGCAACATCTTCTACAAATGTTGAATCCGGATATCGTTCATCTGCTGGCAGGATTAATACCTCAAGTCCGCATACTTCCAGCGCTTTTATATATTCATTGTGCTGTTCCAGTGCTTTCTGATAATCCGGCAGTCCAAGATTGGCGGTCGACAATCCGTTAATAATGCTTTTTCCCGGTGTTCGGACGATTGCTTTCTTGAACAATTCTGCCTCGCTTATTATTGGTTTATAGAGATAATTGTCTGGTTCCAGGCGACCCGTTGATTGTATCTGGCAGCTATTCCTGTTCTCCAGGGTAGCTGAGATCAACTGCCCAACTTAATACTTCTTTAGAGAACTCCGGAATGCCAAGTATGCCTGCTGACCAAATAAAAGTCCGGTCTCTCTCAGGGATTCAGACAACTAAAACCATTTCAGATCGATCAAGGCCAGTACCTAAGGCATTGCTTCCAATATTTTTTTTACTGGAAAAGGATTACCATGACCGGGATAGATCATATGCGCTCCCTGATCGATCAGGAGCTTCCAACTTTCCCACAGCTTATCTAGATCATCTGCAAATATTGGATGATTTGGCCTCAACCGGAATGGAGGAGCATTATGGGTTAGGCATCCCACAAAAGCATCACTAGTTTCTAATAGAAGGCTGATTGATCCAGGGGTATGGCCAGGTGTGTAAATAATCCTACCTGGAATGCCATATTCATCGAGGGATAAACCAGCATCTGTAATGACGAGATCAACAGGGGAACCATCAAAATTGAAGATGGACATTGCCGGCTTCATTATTGTGCGAGTCACCTTACCCCAGGACGTCACAGGCGTGGGCAGGACGGCTTTCCCTGTCTCAAACATCTCCTGGTCATCTTCATGAACGGCAATCTTGGCCCCTGTCAACTCCTTAAGGCTGGCAGCAGCCCCGGCATGATCAGAATGACCATGGGAAAGAATGATTAGCTGGAGCTCTTCTGGTTTGATAGGTATTGATTTGAACCATTTAATTATTTCAGGGACGCTGAAAGCTGGTCCGGTATCAAACATAATGCAACCCTCAGCTTTGATGATATAGCAGAAATTGATTCCCAATCGTTTTGAGTAAATGGAGACAGACATAGTTACGTCCTCCTATTTATCAGCACCTAAGGCTACAGGTCAGCAAACACACAGGCTAACCGGTTTCTCGTTTGTCCTTCTCAGTCATCTCCCGAACCATGATTATGAATGCTGTTTTTCCATCAGAGTCTATTTGATTTCTTCATTACTACACTGTTTGGGCTGTACCCTTATAACAATGGCCAAGATGGCATACTGGTGAGTTCACCTGGCGGGCCAAAGGAGTGTTGAACAATTTGCCTTTCTACTATTTTCGTCTTGCACAAGACGATCCTTTTCAAGCGTAAAGCAATGCCTGATCAAATGGAACGGAGATCAGGTGTTTTCTTAACCAAATATCCTGATATTCCGTAACAGATGAATGCCAAAATTGCCGCCGATATCAAATCCAAAATTGCGTGTTGTTTTGTAAAAAGGGTAGACAGGATCACAATAATCGCTATCCCTATCCATAAGAATCTTTGTTTTGGTTTCCAATTAAACAAAAAAATGGAGATTATCAAAGTTGTATAAGTATGCCCACTGGGAAGCGCATTATATGGTTTGTCATTGCCGTAGATAAACATCACCAATTGACTCAAGAACTCTTGATCAATAATTTTTGGGCGGACTACATAAGTTGGGAATAGTAAATATACAGCGTAGCTTATTGATATTGTTAACGACAGGCATAAAGAAAAATGCAAGAATCGTTTATATTCCATTTTGAATGTTGCCCAAATTATTGCTCCAACCCACCATAAAATGCTCAATAAATAGGGGATAGCCCAGATGGGTGCCAATTTAATCCTGGAGTCAAATGGCAAATAGGTCGTTATTCCTCCATGTACGTTTTGATTTATTGGAAAATAAATCAATTGTAATCCTATCAAAAATATTAATATACCAACTCGTTTTGTAACCTGGTTGATATTGTTTAGCAAGATATTTCCTTTCGAGCTGCATAACGGATCAGCTCAGCGGCGAAATCCCCAGCGACCGCTGGAGCGGGGGTTGGGTGACTATTTGCATCAAGACACCAGTTCAATTACTCCCCAATATCGGTTAACATGGTTGTCGCTTCCTTGAGCCTTGTAGCAAAGACTAGGCTTAGAACCATTAGGCCGATCAGCACAAGTAAGGGCAAGGTCATTGACCCGGTTTCCGGGGACTTAAAAATGTCCATTCCAAGGATGAAAACGATACCTGAGATTTGACCCATGAGTAAAAGCAGACCGTTTGATGTGCCTTCTGGTGTTGGATGAGTAAGTTCGGCAGCATATTGGAATCCGACTGGGCCTGCGCTTAACAAGAAGAAACCAAACACAAATGCTGATACAAGCAGGAGCCAATGGCTTGAGGCAAAGGTAACGCCAACAAGCCCCACGGTTGCTCCTATCACAGCCAATAACAGATAGGGTGTTCTTTTACGATAATGGTCCGAGAGTAGGGGGATGACCACGGCACCGATAATTCCCCCCAAGATCATCAAACCTCCTATGTTACCGGCCTGGGTGATTGAGAAACCTCTTGGTCTGACGATATCCTCGATCCAGGTTGTTACCGCGTTGAAAACGCCCAGGCCCACAAAGAAGATCACCAGGAGAAGTAAAAAATCCTTTATTCGCAAGGAATCTTTGAGGCCGTCAAAAACAAGGGAACGCTCTTCCTGATCAGGGCGGCAGGGAGACGTTGGAGGGCGTTCTTTAACGAATGCAAAAAAGACAATTACACCGATCACGGAAACGATTCCGTAGGTTAAGAGCATGCCGCTAATTTGAGATTGGATTGTCAGATATGGAGTCAGCACCAATGCCACAACTATGCCCAGGTACATGGCCAGTGATCCAAGGCCCGCGGCGGTGGCTCGCTCTTTGATAGGAAACCAGCGAGCAGCTACAGTAGTCACGGCATTGAGGATGAATGGCTGTCCAATAGCGATACCAATTTGCGCCAGGAGCACATATGTGTAATTGGGTGCCAGGATACCCCGCAACAAGCCGAAGAAACCTGTCAACACGACGCCTATTCCCACAGCGACCCGGATGCCATAGGTGTCTATCACCCAGGAGGCAGGGATCGAGATGACGACATAGACGATCATAAAACTCATAGACAAAAGACCGATGCTGAGATCTGACACTCCGTAATAAGTTGCAGCATTGCCCGTGATTGGAGCAAAGGTTATCCACAAGAGTTGATTAATGGCGACGACAAACATGAATGCAAGGAGCACGGCCCATCGATAACCATAGACTTTAAAATCAGTTTGTTCCATTAGATTGAACCTCCTGCTAGTAAGTTGATTTGGGAATGGATCAATGTTCTAATTAATTGTGGATCCTAGTATCACCAAGTTTTTTTTTACTATTCACTGAGAGGAAACCTTTCCATCTGCTTCAAATAGAAAATATTGCGCTTCATTCCTTCATCACGGTTGGTGAGTCACCTAACGGATGAGCTTCGCGAAGGGCGCCTGCTGCCAGGTGGTGTGTTCTATATGATTATAGAACTAAAACCAATCAGGGGGATGATTATTAGTTTCTAGTAAAGAATTAGCAGTCAGGAGCAGCGGGGGTTAGATTGCTTTTTTCAAAAACCATCAGGTTCAACATGGACCGTTACATCTGTGATCCGAATTTCGGATTCCAACAGATTATTCTTTACTTCATGTCCAATCTGATGTCCCTCTTGTACTGAAATATCTCCTCGGACTACCACGTGAATATCCATCAATAAACCTAACCCGCTTTTCCGTATTCTACATTTCTCAATTTCTATAACACCTTCTACATTGGCCGCGATATTTCTAATTTGATCTTCTATTTCATCTGGTGCTGCACCATCCATGACCTCATTTAACGCTGGAAGCAAAAGGCGAACGCCGTTGTAGATAATGACACTACATGCTATTAGAGCAGCCCAATCATCGGCTGCTTCATATCCACTGCCGCCCACCAGCGCTATACTTATGCCTATAAATGCTGCCACAGAGGTTAGGGCATCAGAACGGTGATGCCAGGCGTCACTCTTTAAGGCGCTGCTTCCTAAAACTTCCCCAATCTTTCCCATTTTACGAAATAGGAATTCTTTCGTAATTATGATCCCAACCAGGACTACTAATGTATACCAGGCTGGTGCATGATGGGGATTTTTAATCTCCCTAATACTTTGAACTGCAATTATTGCTGAAGCTATTAGGAGAGAGATTGCCACAACAACACCAGCCATTGACTCTGCTTTCCCATGCCCATAGGGATGGCTTTTGTCCGGTGGTTTGATGGATATTCGCAGACCTCCCCAGACAATCAACGAAGAAACTATGTCCATCGTTGACTCAATTCCGTCCGCTATTAATGCATAGGAATTACCAATGATACCCGTGGTGATTTTTATTAACGCCAGGATAATATTTACGGCAATTGCACTACCTGAAATCCTGAGCCCAGATTCAATCGAATTCATTCAACCTTCCAACCTGTTAACATTTCTTCCGGTCCTTGGTCCCCAATCAATTCAATCCCCTTCTCCAGTAAGTATAACCTTCAACGTTCAACCTTCCAACCTGCCACCATTTCTTCTGGTCCTTGGTCCCCAATCAATCCGTTTCGCGCAAGGATAAAGTAGCTAATCCCACTGCTATCAGGCCATAAGCCAGCAGACTTATCAACAAAATCCAATCATCGAACAATCCACCACCCCTGATCAGTTCTTGTAAAACCTCATTGACGTAATATAAGGGTGTCAGGTAACTGAGTGCCTGGACCCATTCTGGCAGTCTTTCAATCGGCAATATTATCCCGGAGAGAATGACTGAAAGAAGTATCAGGGGGATAAAGGGAAATACTTGTCCCTCATTGTGCGCAAAATTTGAAACCAGCATCCCGATTGCCATACTGATAATTGCCAGGACCCACATCACCAGATAGATCGATCCCAATTGACCGACATCGTAGCCAAGTTCATATATCCAATTGAGTTCGACCAGGATTAACAAACTTTGCACAGTCGCTAAAACTGTGTAGGCCATTAGATAACCGCAGACAATCTCAATCTGGTTGTACCCGCTAACAAACATTCGTGCGAGCGTACCAGCAGTACGTTCACGTACCAATACAATCGCAGTCATGATAAAGGTGATGAAATGGATGATAAAAGCCGCGTAGGGCACAACATATACGCTGATATTAAATGAGGGGGATGCTAACACATCAAAAACCACTTTGATGAAATAGATAATGATCAAAGGAAACATGAGCGAAATACCCACAAATCTGTAGTCTCGCCGCAGCTGATTCAACACCCGACCTGCTACTGCGCCAATATGTTTAATCAGATTGCTCATGTTTAACCTCCTTTAGATCCTGGGCTTCTCCTTCTTTTATCATGCGCAGCACTACAGTTTCGAGGGTATCTTCTTCAATCTCGATCCGGCTGATGGTCGAGTCAAGCCCATAAGATCTCAACTCCCTTGGTAATTGCTCCGGGTAATTAATGATATCTTTTACATCTACCTTCTCCCCGCGCCAGATTTTGATCCTTGACCGATTGTTCCACAATAGTTGGTGAGGCGTGTCATTTGCCAGTAAAACTCCCTGATGTAAGATTGCCAGTCTGTCGCAATACATGGCCTCGTTCATTTGATGCGTGCTGACGATAATTGTGACACCAGTGGAACTCAATTCCCGGAAATGTTCCCAGAAGGTCTCGCGTAGTTTCGGGTCAATCCCCGAAGTAGGTTCATCCAACAGCAGCATTTTTGGTTGGTGGGCCAAAGCGCAGGCCAGGGATACCCGCTGCTTCATGCCCCCCGAAAATTTGTAGACAGGGTCGTGTGCTCGTTCACTCAATCCCACAAACTCGATCACCTCATCTACTCGCTGAGAGATATTTTCTATGCGGTGGGCACGGCCAAAGAAAAGGATGTTCTCGCGTGGCGTCAGGTCTTCGTACAAAGCCGGAGACTGGGGCATGTATCCAATTAACTTTCGTAGATGTTGTTTCTGTTTAGTGGGGTCAAATTCCAGGATAGATAAACGGCCGGAAGATGGTTTCGTAGAGCCAATTAGAAGACGAATGAGGGTAGTTTTCCCGGCGCCGTTGGCGCCTAAAAGCCCAAAGATTTGTCCGCTTTCTATCTTCAGGTTCACCCCCTTCAGGGCCTTGACCTTCCCAAAATTCTTATCCAGATTCCGGATCTGAACCGGTATGGTTTGTTTCATGATCTTATCTCAACTTTTTTTCTAATGTATTTTCTGTGTGTTCTAAACAGCCTAACGGAAGAGCTTTATGAGGCATCCACATTCTGTGAAAGGACACTTGCTGCCAGATGTTTTTCCCGGTCTTCCGTCTTCGGTCCTCGGTCAGCCCCTGGCTGTCAGCTGGAGCGGGTGGTAGGTTGCTACCTATTCTACAAAAAACCCTCGCTGCTTAACCTTTTCACGATGATCTCTGTGGAATGACTTCGATCCATGGTGTAGAAGTGAATCCCAGGGACTCCTCTTTCAAGCAGCTCAATAGATTGGTTAACGGCATATTCAATTCCAAAGCTTAAAAGTGCTTCCCGGTCATCTTTCTCTAAGGCTTTAATACCCCTACGCAGCTCATCAGGTATAGTCGCTCCACATAAATCAGCTAACATTTCCATCATCTTGATACTGTAGATAGGCATTACCCCCGGCAGGATCGGGACCTCGATGCCAATACCCCGGCATCTATCGACGAAGTTGAAGAAGTAGCTGTTGTCATAGAAGTAATTGGTAATGATATATTCAGCACCCTGGTCAACTTTGAGCTTCAAGTACTCCAGATCTTTAGCTTTGTTTGAGGCCTCGATATGTCCTTCCGGGTAGCCGGCTACACCAAGACAGAAGTTGTAGCGTGGTCGAATAAATGACACCAGGTCAGAGGCATGAGGCAAGCTGTCTGGATGGGGCTCAAACTCTTTGTCATGGGGAGTGTCCCCCCTAACAGCCAGGACACTCTCCACTCCCATCTTATGGTAATCGTCCAGAACAACCCTAATTTCCTCGGGTCCCAACCCGTAACAGGCAAAATAAGCCACAATCTCCAGCCCCTGTTCTTTTTTCAGCTTTTGGATCAGCTGGCGTGAGCCTGCTCTTGTTGATCCTCCGGCCCCGAACGTAACTGATACAAAATCAGGCTTCAGCGCAGCCAGGATATCGATATTTTTTTCTAAGCTTACTGCTGCTTTTTCTGATTTAGGGGGGAATAATTCAAACGAGATCGTCGGGGATCGGCTTGTTTTCCAAAGATCTGTCACTTTCATGGTTAGTTTCCTTTTGTGTTATCCATTCTACATGATTAAGTATAACTGGAAGTCAAATGGAAGAGCTTCGCGACGCGCCCGCCGTAGGCGAAGGGTTGCAAAGCATCCGTATTCTGTGACAGGGCACCTGCTGCCAGACTCCAGTAATCAGTATATTAGTTATTACAAATTCTAAATCACCCCATCTCTTCCTCACAAGGTCTCCAATTCAGTCTTATCCAGGTGTTCAGCCCTGATAAATGCCATACTTATGAGCAGCCTGGATCATAGCGATATAATTTTCCGCTTTGACGCCTGGGTGAACGGAGTTAGAGGTGGAGATCACATATCCCCCTCCCGGAGCGGCAGCCTCGATGGTCAGGCGCACTGCTTCTTCTACTTCTTCAATTGAGCCTTCACAAAGCAAAAAGCGGCAGTCGATATTGCCTACCAGGCAGCACTTGCCTTTGACATGAGCCTTAACTTCTTTGATATCCATGCAGTCAGGCTGGATGGGATTAAAACCATCAAAACCGATCTCTATGTGGTCATCCAAGATAGACCACATGTTGCCGTCACTGTGTTTGACTATTTTCATCCCGTTTTCATGGGCACAATCTACAATTTCTTTTTGATAGGGTTTGATGAATTCGCGGTAATGTTTGGGAGAGATGATCAGGTTCTGTTCGCCGGCCAGGTCTCCCTCGATGATCACTGCCCCCACGCCAATCTTTGCTATGTGTCCAATTAAGGCCAGGTTGTAATCGGTAGATATGCGGGCCAGGTCATGAACCAGATCCGGGCTCTGGGTATAATCCAGCAGCAGGGTTTCCATGCCTCCTCGCAACAGCCAGCTTAATTTAAAAGGACTTGTCAGAAATACCCCGCACAATCGCTCATGTCCTAACCGGTCCACCAGGTACTCACAATCTACCAGGTCCTCGGAGTCGATTCGGGACGCCATATCATAACCTTTTAGATCAGCGCTCTCCTTGATAGGACCATCGACTATGACTGGCCAGCCGTGCTGACTGGTCTGGTAGACACAGCCAAATTTGTCCTTAAAATGCGTTTGGTTGATGGGCTTTTGACCTGATCGGGGCCAGGTTATCACCCAGTCCAGTCCCAGCCCTTCGGCGACCGCGCACAAGAGCTCCGTTTCCTGGAGCTGATCAGCAGCGGATCGGGGAACTACGCCAAGCATCTCTGCCAGTTGACTGAGAACCGGTTCGTCTATGGAAAGTTCCGTGATCGGGACTCTGTCAGGCTGCTGGCAGCTGAGGGCTGCCAGGCTTCTTTGTTTTGAATTCATGGGTTGCTAGCTCCGATGGTATTCAGGATCTAATCTTAAGATATTGAAATCGGACGGTTTCTGATAACTACTGATCTCAACCAGTATAACAATATTATTCTAAACAATTATAAGGAATAAGCCAGAGAAATTGAGGAAAGTAATTGGTGTCGCTAGTTTAATTGGCAGAGCAATTGACTCTTGATCAAGTGGGAAGTTGTACATTGTGTCCACAGGGGTCTTTTTAGTCTATTGTGTCTAATTTTCTGGGGGAAATTTGTCCATTATGTCCATAATTTCCATAAATTTCACCCTGTTTGCACCCAAACTGCACCCAAAAATAAAATAAATAATAGGATCGGCGACTCGATAATCAATAAATTGTTGTTGGGGTTTGTGTGAAGGGAAGATCTGTCAGTTGTTGATATCTATTCTTATCCTAAGCATCTCTATTGGATTTTTTCTTTTCTCATCGAATATTTACTGTCGTTCGTATGCCTGTTTCTTGGTTTAGGCCTCTGCAAATCCCTTGTTCCCGTTCTGGCGTTCAAAGATCCAGACTATAAACGCAAGTAAACCCAAAAACACAACCAAATATAGTAACACAAGTTCCAGACTGGTCCCATCCACCCAGGCACCGTAAAGCAACCCGGCGACTGTGCTAAACAAAGATACCCATGCTACGTAGACCCAGGCCTTAAGTTTTCCAATGATGGAAGCAGTAATCAGAATGCTCTGCAAACTGAGCTCTGGGTCCGAGATCAGATAGGCCAATAATGGTCCCCGATGCATGCCCAGTCTGAGGAACATCTGGGCGATTGGGACTTCAATCAGGGTAGGGAAGTACATAAAGACACCAAAAATGACTCCCACAAAATTTCCCAGGACTGTGTTCTGTCCAGCAATGGCCTGGATCCATTCTGGTTTGATCAGCTCCCGGATCACGCCCACTGCAAATACGCCACCTATGAGAAGCGGAAAGATCTGCTTGATAAAACGCCAGGTTTCCCACAGAAAATCCCTGGTCTCATCTTCTGTGAGACTGGTTGGAATCATCCAACCCAGCAGGATGATTGCCAGCAGAACTCCAAAGAATTTTCCTGTTAACAGGATTGTCACTCCCGCTGTATGAGGGTTGACGGTCAAGGAGGCGAACACGAGTGTGAGCCCCACCAGACCGGTTGAGACCCAGGTCCAGGTATTAAATCCGTCATGGATTTTCTCCAATCCCTTCCAGGCAGTTAGCCCGATCAATACCAGCAAACCAATCAAAGCGGCTCCCTGGGCTGTGACTCCTTCCTCACCCCGGGATGGATCAAATGGTATCAGCCTGAATAATGTTTCTTGAAATTGATTCACTCCAGGCAAAGCCAGATCAAATTGGAAATAGGAGGTTTTCAATAATTCGATCTGGAATGTTCCCACAACTAATAGAACAACCAGGAGGAGCAGGAAAATCACCGCCACTTTTCGCATTGAGGCCTGACCTGCAAACAGCAGATCGGTCTTTTTATCATGTTCAGCATCTTCTTTCCTGAAGATCAAAGCCATGATGATTCCCACCCCGATACCAAATGTGATCGATAAAACCAGTCTGGCAATGGCCAGGTCCATGCCGATCACTGCGCCGGTATAGGTAAGGGCGAGGATATTGACTGCGGGAGCAACAAATAAGAATGTAATTGCCGGTCCCAATCCGGCCCCCTTTTTATGAATTCCAGCAAAAAGCGGGATTACTGTACAAGAGCAAACTGCCAAAAGGAAACCGGCAGCGGCGGCGGCAGGGTAGGAGATAAACTTGGGAGTATTCCGCCCCAAATAGCGGGTAATGGTTTCTTTAGGAATCAACGCTGTCATAGCTCCCGCGATGTAAAAAGCGGGTAGCAAACACAACAATACATGGGCTGCCAGATAGGCTGCCAGGTTGCTCAACCCACTGAAAAACAAACGGGAAACAAATTCCAAAACATCGGCCATAATGAGCTTTACCTTGTTGTATTCGAATTCATGAATATATTTATGCTAAAAAAATTCCCTGTCAATACAGGGGTGATATACAAGTTGTTGAACTAATTTATGCCAATGCGCTGGTCAGATAAGATGTGATCTCACCCTGGGATGGGATCTTCCCGCTGGAAACCACTTTCTCATTTATGACCAGCCCCGGCGTGCTGAGGATGTCATATTCCATGATCTTCTGGTAATTGGTGACTTTTTCGAATTCCGCTTCTAGCGCCAGATTTGCCACAGCTTTTTTTGTTTCCTCTTCAAGTTTGTCGCAATTAGGACAGCCGGTTCCCAAGATTTTGATTTGCAGCATGAGTAGCTCCTTGTTATTATTTAATGTTCAGGATTTGTTTTACATTTAGGACATTCACAATTTTTTTGTGCTGCAGACGGAGATATTTCCGGCATGCTGTCCAATGAAATATTCAGGATATCTGCAGCAGACTTGATCAGATCAAAGAGGCCCCTATCGGCAACACGATAATAAATATATTTTCCTTCCCGTCGGGTAGCCAGGACTCCAGCATCACGCAATACCATTAGATGCTGGGAGATATAAGCCTGCCGTTTATCTAGCATCGCTTCCAGATGGCAGACGCAAGCTTCATCAAAACCAACACTGAAAAGTATCTGGATCCGGAAAGGCGATCCAAGTACTTTTAGATATTCCGCAACTTCCTTTTCTGCTTTCCCGAATTTCATATTCACGTTATTGAATATATTACTCCTGCCATCTATAATCGTCAAGTATCCATTGATCCCAAACCATAGGAATTCAGGGACAACTAATCAAGCCCTGAGCCCAGAGACAACCACCGCAGGAGGGATGTTCATAGCCCATACAATCCAGGCAATTGTCTTCAGATAGCCAGCAATACCGGCAATACAGGCAGGGAGAGTAATCTTCTTTCAGCAGTCTATTTCTTTGGGCCACGAATTCCCTGTCTAACCACATCTCCTGAATTGATATATTCTGGATATTTCCGATTGTTTGGGAATATACCTTGTGGTCCCAGCTGCCTATAAAAAATGTGTGATCATAGAGCAAAGGGAGACAGGGACTGACCTCTCCATCCCAACGCAGGACTATCTCCCCTTTTTTTGTAAAGGGGCATTTTGTTGAGGGATTAGTCAGGCTGCCTTCTATCTTAATCCCGGAATTCTTGTCTGATATTTCCTGAAGCAATTTAACCTGATCGGATTGGAACGTTTTTAATAGTCCAGGATGGCGCAGATCTTCTAATTGGTAGGGGAGTTCTGCGACCATGACCTCCGAATAGGCTTCCAGATTGGTGATAAAGAAGGATCTAATACCGAGATTTAGTCCGTTTTCCATCAGGTCAACAAGCTCAGTAAAATTATCCCTTGTCAGGACTAATGCCTGGCCAACATCAGAACTTCCGTCATGATTATGATTTGAACCTAGAAAAAACTCCAAATTATCTATGCTCTGCTGAAGTGATTTCTCTCCCGGACTATTTTGGAGCGCATTAAGGTGCCCGCCATCAATGGAGATCCACAATTTATCAAGTCCTGAATCAATTAAAGAGCAGGATATGTCAGGAGAGAGCAGGGTGCCGTTGGTTACTAAACTTACATGAGCTCCAATTTGCTTAAGCTCCTGGATCATATCTATGATTTCTGAATGGCCGAGGGGTTCACCATAACCCCCGATTAAGATTTCTGGCAAAGAAGGAAAATCTTGAATATCAGATAAAAACTTATTGAATGTTTCTCTGGACATATTCCCAAGAGAACTTTTCCAGGTATTCCGAATACACATGCTGCAATCCAGATTGCAGTGGTTGGTTACTTCAATGATGATGCGATTGAGGGAGTGTACAGAATTAACAATAGATGCCATAATGAAATTTATATACTTAACATATTCAATATCATGAATATTTTAGCATATTTAACACCGGCATGGCCAAAATTCTGCAAATATATCGAACCATAGGTTTTGATTACTATTCATATAGAAATCAATATACATACACTATAAATGGATAAATTAATCATCTATGTTCATTGATGAATATTCAAGTAAGAAAGTTGATTAAACCAGAGGCTTAAAAGGCCACTGCTACATGGTACATCCATCGAGAGAAGTGGAAAACAGAGGGAAATAAGGGGGTAAATAGTGTCTACTGTGTATATTGATTATATTATTTATATCCTATATGCACCCGAATTGCACCCGGAATAGATGTAAGAAAGGCTTTTTCCAAGAATAAAGCAGCAATTGACTCTTAAACAATAGGGGGAAGCAGCTCATACCTTTCCGATGGAACAGCAGAGTCCATCTGATCCCCGCGACAATGAGGAAACAATCCGCAATTTCCCCCAAGTCCCATCCTGCCTGCACACCATAATTGGCCCCTTAAATGGATCGGGGGTAAAGAGGGGTTGGTTTCTATGTCAATTATGCATGTTATACTAAGATTACTGCTCCTGAGCTCATCAAGAATTTTCTATGATCACGGGAGGTCCTCATATAAGGAATCGCTGATGAGTTGACCTTGATCCAAACAGATACCAACCTATCGCGGGATTCTCATTCCCAGATAACCCTTGGATTTGCTCCTGAATCACAGATATCAGCAGTAAATCTTCGAACTTCATGTAACATACCCAATCATATTTCCGTTTATATAATAGACACACTTTCTTTCTACGCTAGGTCTATCAATAATGGCTGTTCAGAGGATTGCTTATTTAGCTGGGGCCAGGCAATCCATCAGCAGAACCCCCTGAGAAGGATCCCCTGGATCCAAAGGAGAGAAGTCAATGCAGTTCTTCAATAAATCTTTCCGCTTGATACTCTTATTCATCCTGCCGTTTCTGGTTCTGACCGGTTGTGACCAGTCCACACCTACACCAGACCCGTATACCTTTACTCCGGAGTGCAACGTACCGGATTTAATAAAGGCAATCAATGATGCCAACTCCACACCTAATACGCCGGCCGAAATACAGCTGCCAAACAACTGCGTTTATACATTAACTGAAGTGGACAACACGGTGATTTGGCAAGGCTTGAGCATTCACAGTGGTTTACCCGCAATCATTAGCGAGATCACGATCCGGGGCAACAACGCAGTGATTGAGATTCTACCCGATCCCGGAGAAGCATTTTTTGGCCATTTCTTCCTGGATGTTGAAAAGAAATTGATGTTGTATGATCTCACCCTAAAGGATGGTGCCCGATATCTCGGTGGAGCTGTGGTCAGCAATCATGGAGATTTATTTGCCTACAATGTCAAGTTCCTCAACAACATGGCCTATCCGGCAGGCATGGATGATGTTGCCAAAGGAGGCGCGATCTACAGTTATTTCGGTAAGGTCCGGATCCTGGCAAACTCCCTCTTCCAGCGGAATATGGCTGGACAGACTTTGAGCGCCGGCTCCAATCTCGGCGGGGCAGTCTACAGCTTTAACAGCAGTCTGTTAATAAATAACTCCTATTTTCTAGAAAATTTTGCTGCGGGACATGGTGGTGCGGTTTACGCAGTAAAAACGCCAGCGGGTTTAGGAGGGGGATTGATCACCATTCATAATTCTGAGTTCAGTCAAAACACGGCGCTCGAGGATGGAGGGGGGGTGTACTTGATGGGCGAAAGTGATGGTGCTTTTATTGCTTCAAGCACGTTTTTTGAGAATCTCTCAGACGGACTCGGCGGCGCTGTCTTCAGTGAAGACTCAGATGTTAATATCAATTTTACAGATTTCTTTTTCAACGAGGCCGAACATGGCGGCGCTATCTACACGAGAAGGTCTGCCGACGGAGAAACAAGCCAGCTGCTCATTGACCACTCAGTTTTGACCAGCAATATAGCTGCAGCGAACGGCGGAGCGATTTTTTCTGAAAACTCTGACATGGAAGTGGAAGATAGCCTTATCAGTCACAACTTGGCAGACAGCTGCGGCGCTATTCAGCTGGGAGGATTCCCGGGGACGGATGTTCCAGAAGGTAACGTTGTAATATGGACCCGGATCGCATCGAGTTCGGAAATCTTATCCAGCTCAATCGTTTCCAACGATACGCTGAGCGGATTTGGCGGCGGAGTCTGCCACCTGATGGGAAAGCTGATCATACGTGAGACCGACTTTATTGATAATTACACTCCTACTGATGGAGGAGGTTTGTTCTCCATTGATAAGCTGGATGTTTTCAACTCAACCTTCCATGGAAATGAGGCCAACCGCGGAGGAGGCCTTGCTGTTGGTTTTTTCGAAAAGTATTTTATCATCAATAAATCTACAATTGACGGCAACACCGCCTCCGCCGAAGGAGGAGGTATCTACCTGGAAGAAGGAAAACTATATCTGAAAAACAGCACTCTGGCAGACAATACTGCCTTCCGGGGCGGTGGATTATACAACGTGGGGGACAACTCTGTGCTGACATTGACACACACCACAGTTGCCTATAATACCGCCACAGACATGGGAAATGTGGGCCGGTCAGGCGGCGGGGGATTAAATATTAAAGGTCCTGTAGCCTTTAGGCAGGCTCTGGTCGTAAGAAATACAAACAATGATTGCTACCGCGTACAAGGTTTAGTTACCGGAGGACAATCAATTTCTCAAGATAGTTACCACGTGACCTTAACTTATGGAGTAGACTCAGATGGTACTTGCATTATATTAGAAACTGAAGAAAACCCTCGAATTGGGAGCTTCAACGGCACATATGTCCCCATTCTGGCGGGAAGTCCACTGATAGATATAGAAGATCAGACACATGAATTGAATATTAATGTAAATTGCTATAGTACGGAAGACCAGATTGGAACCTCAAGAGCTCAAGGCCAATATTGTGAACCTGGATCCATCGAATATGATGCAAACGCTCCTCCTCCACCGGCTCCTCCTCCACCACCTCCTCCTCTTCCCCAGGCGACTGAACCGCCAGATGAAAGTGCTGCCTGTGATCCTTTCGCCGGACTGGAAATCTCGGTCCACATGTTGAATATCAATCCCGGTACTATGTCCCTGCCGGTATACCTGCGCTTCCCGGGAGCAGTACCTGGTCTGGGAGGGGATGGAACCATGCCCTATCGGGGAACGCTTGGAAGCCTGGAATCCTCCCTCTGCAATCAACAAGGCTTTGAGGATAGGTTGTACTGTATGTTCACACTGGAGCCATCCACTCCTGGCACACTCCAGGAGCTGGAGATCCACAAGGAAGATTGCCCTGACCCGGTTTTCACTCAGCCCCGGCTGACCATCCCTGATCTACCGAGCAATGATACCTGCCAGGCGAATCTGGGGCAAAGTGCTTGCGCAGAAGCAGGTGGTGCTTACATTACAGATTTGGATGATCCTTTCTGTTACTGCCCATGATGACCAGGTGGTCCATAAAGCAGAATAAAGCAGCCTCAGGTACACTGTACTTGAGGCTGCTCAACCATAAGTTCGTTCGCAGCAACTGGAATAGAAAGCGGAAAGCAGCGGTTATAACATTTTTATAGGTAACCTGGTTGTGGATTTTCTTGACGATTCTCCTCTAAAAAGATATTACCCCCCCCTGCCAAAAGGCATGCCCGCTAGCTCAATTGGCAGAGCAATTGACTCTTAAACAATGGGGGGAGAATCAATCCTGTACAGGGAGTTACACAGCGTCCATTGTTTCAACTCGATGGGGATGATTTAGTCCACAGTTTCCATTGTTTCTATAAGTTCAATCCTATTTGCACCCAAACTGCACCAGAAAATCAATCTATCAACTGGATTGGCGACTCGATTCACTATGAGTTCTAATTAAACTGAATTATTGTTGTTGATTTCGATTCCAGAAAAATTCATGAACCGGCATCATCCTTTCCTAAGATACGGGCCTAGCCATTTGTGGGTGGAAAGACATCAAGCAGCACCCGCTGAGTGGTGGTCTTGCCTGCTCCATTAGGACCCAGAAAACCAAACACCTCACCCTTTTCAACGAAGAGGTTGACATCCAGGATGCCGCGATGTTTTCTGTAATAAACTATTAAATCATGGGTTTCGATAACATTATTGGTCATGATTTTTCTCCATTCTTTCCTGATTATTTGCTTTGACTCTTGATCAAAGCAAATACAATCTTATCAGAAGTCTTTTTTCAATAGGAATTTGTTCGAAATCCCGATCGAATAATAAATAATGGACCCTATTGACATAAGCATTATCAGGTTTATAATATGACCTTTGGGTCATATGACCAGTAGGTCATATACCGGGGATGAAATAAATGCCTAAAGACACTTTTCTAAATCTATCCGAGGAAAAGCGTAATCTCATTGAAGATGTAGCTCTTAATGAATTTGCGGAACATGGTTTTGATAATGCCAGTATTAACCGGATCGTCGAAAAGGCTGATATCGCCAAAGGTAGTTTTTATCAATATTTCGAAGATAAGGGCGATTTATATAAACACATCCTGACCCGGATCGGGGAAGAGAAACTTGCCTATATCACCCCCGCTCTTCAGAATCCGGCCGATCTGGATTTCTTTTCATTTCTGGAAGAAATATATCGCTCTGGCTTGGCCTTTGCAAAGGATCACCCACAAAAAGGACGAGTTGCGTTTGAGGTCTACAAAAATCAAACCAATCCTTTATTTAAAGAAATTTATCAAGAGGCGATGTCTAATGGAAAACTATTTTACGAATCGCTGCTAGATCAGGCAATTGCGAAGGGATCAGTTGATCCCAAGATAGACAAAAGTTTTATCATTCATATGTTAATTCACTTGCAAGTGGCCAGTTTTGATTATTATTTTGATTCTATCGGAACATACGAAAAGGATTCTGGAATTTGGGCAGATGATGTGATGCCCACCGTGGAACTGATGATCAAATTCATAAAAAATGGCATTCAATTGCCCACAGAAGGAGTTTCACCTCATGATTAAAGTAGAGAATCTTTATCACTCATATAATAATGATGATGAATATGCAGTGAAAGACGCAAATTTTGAAATTCCCGAAGGAGAAATTTTCGGTTTCCTGGGCCCATCCGGCGCAGGTAAATCTACCACCCAGGGCATCCTGACCGGTTTGCTGCCCCTGCAGAAGGGAATTGTAACTGTTGCGGGCTATGATATAAAAACCATCAAACGCAAAATGTTTAATAAGATTGGTATGTCCTTTGAACAGTCCAATGTTTACAGCAAAATGACCGCCAAAGAAAATCTCGATTTCTATAGGAAATTATTTGATGTGGAAACTCGCGATTCAGAAGAGTTGATCAAGCTGGTGGGTCTCGATGGCAAGGAAAACGTGCGAGCCGGTGATTTCTCAAAAGGCATGAAACACCGTTTGACTTTTGCACGCTCGATGATCAACAACCCTGAATTGTGGTTCCTTGACGAACCGACCACAGGACTTGATCCGGCCATCGCCGCGGATATTAAAGACATCATCCGTGAGCAGAATAATAAGGGCGTTACGGTCTTTCTTACTACTCACAACATGTTCATTGCAGACGAACTATGCGATCGGGTAGCATTTATTATTGACGGGGAGATCAAGCTGGTCGATTCGCCCAAGAAATTGAAGCTGGCCTACGGTGAGCAATTGGTTGAGGTCGAGTACCAGAAAAATGGTGACATAGCGACTGAAACATTTTCCACTGTCCTGGTAGAAGAGAAAAAACGTCTGCAAGAAGTGATCGCTAATCATGATATCCAATCCATGCACACCAAAGAAGCCACCCTCGAAGAAATATTTATCAAAGTCACTGGCAGAGGATTGGCATAATATGAAACTCTGGCATTCGTTCACAAAAGAAATCTTGCTTGCCACACGCAGCTTCTATTTCTATATTGAAGTGCTGATGGCGGGTATTTTCCTGTTCCTGTTACTCTTTGTTATCCCCGAAAACTTTGAGAACAAGACGGATGAATATGTTTATTTTGACGCTCCTGCTTCTGCTATTGAATATCTCAAAGAAACCACTCTTGAAGATGATGAAGATGGACAGGTGGAGATGGTTGAATTAGAGTGGGAAGATAAAACCATTCTTGCTGAACTCTATGAGTCTGAGGGCAAGTATACTTATGTCCTGGATGATAAGGACGCGGCTATTGGGCTTGCTGATAAGGAACGTGTCTTTGCAGCGGTTGTCCATATGGATGATTTGGGCGAAATCACCTTTACTTATTATATGCAGGGTTATGAAACCGATCGTTTGCGCAATATCTATGCTGTATTTCATAATGAATCCATGGATGTCTTGGAGTCGGCCTTTAATGCTCAAGATGTCCAGGTTTTACATGAAGACCAGGTATTACTCTCTGATCGCCAGAATATACTGCCTTCTTTTTTGACCTTCAATGGCAGTTTGATGGGTATGTTCATCCTGGCATCTTATATCTTCCTGGATAAAAAGGAAGGCGTCATCAAAGCTTATGCGGTAACGACATCTCCGGTCTGGCAGTATTTACTGAGCAAGATCGGTGTTATAACCCTCACTAGTTTGGTAACCAGCCTGATTCTCACAATCCCGGTGATGGGAACACAGGCAAATTATCTGGGCATGTTCGTGTTTTTACTTGGTACAGGGTTCGCAGCCTCGGCTTTGGGATTGGTCATCGCCAGTTATTTTGATGACATCACCCAATCCTTCGGGGTCTTATTTGGACTGGTCATACTTCTGATGCTGCCCAATATCGCTTATTTCATGCCTACCTGGGATCCAATCTGGATGAAGTATATTCCGACTTATGCGATGCTGGAGGGGTTTAAGGAAATTTTGCTTCCAGGTGGTGATATGGCCTATATCCTGATGGCTTCATTTGGATTTTTTATTGCCGGTCTGGTTTTATTTCTATTTGCCAATCTGCGTTTTAAAAAGACACTCACAATTTAGGTGGTCTGATATGTTGAAAAAAATTTGGTCGATATTTATGAGAGATCTAAAGGTCAATTTGCGTGACTTTTTACCCCTCTATATCCTGGTAATCCCAGTTATATTCGGTTTTGCCATTAATGCCCTGGCTCCCAGTGTAAATGACACCACGGTGAGCCTGGCGATGCTTGAATCCGACGATCCTGCAAAAGTTCTATATTTGGAACAGTTCGCTAAGATCGAACTTTTTTCTGATTTAGGGCAAGTGGAAAAGCGGTTGGAAGAACGAGACAATATCGTTGCAGTTCTTCCCGAAGGAGAAAACTCAAAAATTCTAGCCCAGGGCAATGAACCTGAGGGAGTATTGGTTTTTGCAAAAATGTTGAATAGTTTTCATGAGCTGGATTTAGACGTGGAAGAAACTACGGCCGAATTTGAATCATTTGGCCGCACAGAGCCACCTCTCAAAATGATGCTGGTGAATATATCCTTGCTGATGATTTCAGTCCTGGGGGGGATGTTGATCTCGATTAATATCGTGGAAGAGAAGATGGACAATACCATCAGCGCGATCAATGTCAGTCCGTTATCACGGGCGGGGTTTGTTTTTGGGAAAAGTCTGATGGGTATTTTCCTGGCTGTGTATGGATCAATCGCACTGCTCTGGATCACTGGGTACGGAAATGTGAATGTCGGCCAAACCGTGATAGCAATTGGGGCGGTGACCCTGCTTAGCGTGGTGATCGGTTTTATCCAGGGGGTTGTGAATGACGATATTATGAATGCCGCTGCAGGCATAAAGACCTTATTCTTGCCGATTGGTGCAGCCGTTGCAGCTGTGGAAGTATTAAGCGATAAATGGCAGATCCTCTTTTATTGGATCCCGTTTTACTGGACCTATAAAGGGAATGCAGCCATCCTGTCCTATACCGCCACCTGGCCGCAGATCATTTTTTACACAACCATAGTGCTGGTATTATCAGGTATTGTATATGTCATTCTGGCACCCAAAATTCGGGCAGGGTTAACTACCTGATATTAAAGTAATTATTTAAGGAGTTTATGATGAATTGGTATCCACTACTTGCACTACTTGCATTCGCTTATACCGGGCTGGTATTCTGGTTGACGATCAAGAAACCCGAAAAACTCTGGGGCATTTCCAAAGTACAGTGGTTTGTCAAAAACCTGGGAGAACGGGGAACTGAAATTTTCTTTTATATTTTCGGTTCGGCTTTTGCCGCTTTAGGGATCTGGCTGTTGACCCTGTAATTCTTGAAAAATTTTTTAGGTGGGCGAAATTGGCCTCGAATAACATGCCCCCGGGGTACCCCCTACCAATAGCTTAAAAGGCCACTGCTAATTGATGGATCCATTGAGAGAAATTGACTTTAGAGGGAAATAAGGGGGAAAATTGTGTATATTGTGTATATCCTGTATATTGTTTTTCTCCTATATGCACCCGAATTGCACCGGGATACTTCGAAATGGCATAAACAAAAGAGCCAGATTCGAGTTCAATCACATAAGCGGTATTTGAAAGATTTCGATCCGGAAATCTAAATATAAAATCTCATACTATAAGATCATTCGTAATCATCAATAGCTCGAAAAACCATCTTTATTTCATCAGGGATACGGCGTGGTTGGCCCGATCCCGCTTCAATAAATACCCAATCGGTTTCTCCCTGTACTAATAACTTTTCATCAGAAGTTCGGACAAATCTGTATTTGCGTAATGATCGCACACGGCTGATATTTTCCACCCAGGTTTGTCCTTCAATTACCTCACCAACAAAAGCAGGAAGAAAGTATTCGATCCTATGCTCCCTAACCACCCATGTAGCACCTATAGCTAAAGTGAGAGCTGTTCCACCTATGAAATCATAGTGTTTATGTGCTATATCCTGCATCCACTGGAGGTACATCACATTATTAACATGCCCATTTGCGTCCAGAGCAGTGTCCGGGATCGTGATTTGCTGAGTAAAGATTGGATTATCAAGTGAATTTTCCATACGACGCAAATTGGAATAATTTGAATTGGATTCTGAATTGATTATATAGTATTAGACATCACAAAATGCAATATACTAAGAAAAATCATCCCTTTTCGGGTGGAATCATGAGTGGGCGGGATTGGACTCGAGCTGACTTTTCAGATTATAAATAAACAAGCGATAAAAATATAACAATATTGCGATAACTATTCTTATCTCAAGTTGTTTTATTCAACGGTAAAGCCACCTCCAAACCATAACTGATAGGGATCTTCCATAAAACAATCTAGCACGTAGATTCCTGGGAGATAGTTTTCTCGCCTGAGGATTATTCTTCCCGGACCGGCGATGCTGGCAGTTCCCATTCCCGTAACCCAGGGGGGATTATGGTGGGCCGAGGAAGGTTCATCTCCCACCATTTCTTGAAAACCTTGAATGGTTTTACCTTCCATTAGATTCCACACCCCCATTCTGGCTCTTTCATCCCGTTGATTGTGGAACTGGATGTATGCGGTGCCTTCGGGTAACACTGAGGGCCCGTGATAGATACATCTATCTTCTTTAAATATTACTTCAACGCAAGGATCATCCACTTCAGAACAAGTGGTTGGTTCAGGTGTGGAGGAAGGTGTGGGTTCAGGAGTTGTGGCACAACCACTAATAATAATGGAAAAAATCAACATAAAAACAGAAATATACTTCATGGTCTTCCTCCTTGTAATTAACGAAGGTTTAGTAAATCTCTAATGCCTACCAACAAGGAAACTAAAAAGAACAATGCTTGGGACCAATGGCATTGTTTATTGCTCTGTTAGTGGTTCGAATTATGCTGAGTTTGTGCGAGAACTAAACTGATAATAGCATAATGAATATCATAAATCAAATTAGTAATATTAGATAATTAATCCCTGTTTTTGATAACTATTCTTATCAAAAGGGCTCATAAACTGGCGGATAACGGCGTAATTCCAACTCGGCTATATACTATACTCTTTTCGGAACTATATAATACGCAATCTGCCCAATCCCCCATATTCCCTAAGCCAATGGTGATAGGTTTGCTCATTGATTTCCAGGGTTTTACAGGTCTGTCCAACTGTTTTCCCCGGGCTGATATATACTTCAGTTTCTCGCAATTTATTGAAGATTTGCTATGGGGAATATCGTATACGCTTTGCCATCTTTCCTGCTTCCTGAATGCTCTAATCCTAACCTTACATTTGGACTAGATTTTTTGGAGGGAGGTCGATGAAGTTGAGAAACACTTCAGTGATCTTAGGATCAAAGTGCTTTCCGGCTTGATCATTGATATATTTTATTACTTTGTCCCGTGGCCATGCATTACGGTATGGCCTATCCGAGGTTAAGGCATCGTAAACATCCACCAAGGCAAAGATACGAGCAGCTAGAGGAATCTGCTCCCCCTCAAGTCCTCGAGGATATCCTGTCCCATCCCATTTCTCATGATGGCAGTATGGGATTTCCAGAGCTGGCTTAAGGTGATTAATCTCGGAGAGCAAATCATGCGCGAATTGAGGATGCTGTTTCATAAATTCCCACTCTTGATCATCAAGTGGTCCCTCCTTTTGTAAAATGTCATCAGGAATACCCATTTTGCCAATGTCATGCAGCAAAGCTCCTCGTTTTACATGAATAAGCTTTTCTTCTTCAATATCCATCATTACAGCCAATGACATGGTCATCTCAATAACACGCCGGGAGTGTCCTTCGGTTTCATGATCTTTAAGTTCCAAAGCTTTTGCCCAACCTTCGAGGGTTTTATCATAAGCTTGAATGAGCTCTAGATTAGACCGTTGCAAACCTTCGAAAAGCTGAGCGTTATCAACCGCGATAGCAGCCTGCCCCGCTAAAGTTTCTAGAAAATCTATCCACTCAGGTGAGGGGTCGAGTGGAGATCTATGAAATACTTCTAAAACACCTACAAGCTCTCCTTTAGCAATAAGAGGAATGCCAAAATAAACCTTAAATTTTTCCTGTTGGATTAGTTTCGCACGTTCATGTCTGACGGTTTCCAAGGTAAGGTCGGTGATATGGGTAATCTGTCGTTCTAGGGCAACCTTTCCTGCTTGACCTTCTCCTATACGGACGGTTATTTCCCGGAAAGCTTCTGTTTTGAAGCCATAACCTGTGACGTATTCCAGGGTATGCATTATTGGTTGATAAAGAAGAATATCACCAGCATCTAATTCTAGGTTATGAAGAAGCTTATCGAGAACAACATTCAATGTTGTTTGTAAATTTATGCTTCCCAGGATAGCCTGGTCGATATCATAAAGAGCTTTTAAACGCCGTATCTGGTTGTAAATTTGCTTCTCTGAATGCACCCGCTCTGAGATATCCTGAACTGTTCCTATTGAACGTAGCGCGTTGCCGTGTTCATCATAAGATGTTTCACATTCCTCGTGAACATATTTTATCCTGCCTTTTTTGAACTTTAGCCTGTGATCAATACTATATGGTATTTTAGATTGAACAGACTCTGTATAGGTTCTGTCTACAAGTTCTCTATCGTTTGGGTGAATTGTATCTAGAAATGACTCATAGGAAGCTCCAAATTGTGTAGGGTCAACTTCGAATATTCTATAGATTTCATCCGACCAATAGAGGATATTTGCTTGCAGATCAAGTTCCCAGTGACCCAATCGGGCTAATCTTTCAGCCTCTTTTAGCCTTGTTTCACTCTCTCGCAGTTCCTCCTCCGCCCGTTTTCGTTCGGTGATGTCCATCATACTAACCAAGACCCTGTCCAGTTTTTCCCCTTCTGGAGGAATCGCCATAGTCAATAAGATATTTAATTTCTCTCCTTGCAAAGTGTTATTTACTGTTTCCCCCTCAAAAAAGGTCTTTCCATCTTGGATGGCAAGGATCTCATCCCGCAGGATCTCCCGCGTCTCCGGGGTGATTATCTTATTCAAGGAACCCAGCAAATCTTCCTTGTGCTCGGCTCCAAATAATTTGAGCGTCTGGTTATTTACATCTTTAACCTCAATCAATTGCATGACCTGGTCAATGAACGCTGGATTTTCTTCCAGGAAAACACCTAAATCAGTTACACCTTGAGACTTTAGATCCTTAATAACCGAGTGTATAGCGGAGAAATCTTCCTCCCAAATCGAGACAGGGGCCTGGTCAAAGAGGTTGCGAAAACGTTTCTCACTCAGATCGAGTTCCATGATGCCCGATTGTAACTGACGTGAAGCGATGGCTATTCCTGCGAGACCTATAATCCACAAAGATCCTAGAGACACCAATCCCGTAGTGATTAACTTATTTTCGCGGATTATTAACGGAGCCATCGGCAATGCAATGCCTATTCCACCACGGACATCTCCCACTTGATATCCCTGGAAGGCGTGACATTTAAGACAGTCCTCTTGGGTAATCATGGGTTGCATCAACCGCATGTAAGGTTCCCCATTGATTTCAGAAATCTCAATAACCTCTGTCACTCCATTTTCAAATGATTCAAGTGCAGTTTGCTCCCACTCATCCGGGCCATTCTCGGGTCGTAGAGGATTGAGGCTGGTGAGGTGACCAGAAACACCGTACAATTCTGTGAACTCTTCGTTCATTTGCCGTATTAAATAAGCCGGATTCATCAGGGTTAGCTTCACTCCCGAAGGGGTTTCGATATCCCTTTCAGGTATATGGCTCAGGTATGGGTTAGGAGGGGTGCGGTCATTTTCGGGTACATAGACCCCACCATGGGAGGCAGCCCAAAAGCGAAGGGCTTGGTCTTTGTTGAAATTTGCACGGGCTTCGTTGAGTGCTATATCCACAGTACTATTATGTACTTGGTATTTATTTACAGCTAGCAGAACGATGATGATTACTGTCCAGGCAAATCGAACTATCCATACATAACGGGAAAACTGGAACGTTCCACTTTGAGAGCTATCCTTTTCACCTATCTGAGTATTCAATCGCCGAAAATAGCTTGTTATAAATTTCATCATAGGATTCACTCCTAATTTTTTCAGTAAAGTCTTGTATACTGATGGATAGGCGACTTCCCAGTCTAGTTTCTTATTTAATTGATGACTTCTTTTTCATTATGATGATTTGTATCTCGCGGGACACCATAACTTTGCGGAAGAGCTCACCTGCCGCCGGGATCAGTTAATAATGATTATAGAGTAGAAAATAATAAGTGGAATTTATAAAATTGTTAGGCGGTAAAGTGCATGTTCTTGATAACCATTCTTATCTCATGCACTTATAACCTGGCGGATTAAAGCACAAATCCAATACGGCTGCATTTCAGAACTAACTATAATTATCATTCAAATACGAGATAACATGACAGGCATTATCCTGCAATGGCTTAATAACTAATCTTATCTCAATCAATATAACAGTATTATTCTATACAATAACCAAGGAATTTACGAGTGGAAGTAGTGAGATTTGTACCATCTACCAATGGCTTAAAAGGCCACTGCTAAATGATAGATCCATCGAGTGAATTGGATTTTAGAGGGAACTTGGGGGGAAAATAGTGTATATAGCGTATATTGTGTATATTGTTTCTCTCCCATATGCACTCGAATTGCACCGAATAATAGTGAATCATTGGTTTTGAGTTTACTCATATTAGAGATTGATAGAAGGTAAGTTCGAGTTTAATACCTGGGGAGGTATTGGACTTGAATAAAACCATTTATGATCATATTCAATGAAATTAGAATATATTATTGATGGCATATTTAGCGGACATGGAAAATTACTAAAGATCAGGTGTTAGATTATATTTATTAGATGTTTTTGGTTTTTTAAAGGAGACCCTTAGGGAGACTATCAAAGTCAATAATATAAGATAAGAAGAAATAATTTGTAAATATCAGCTTATTAAGAATGGAGAGTAGCCATGAGGGTAAAACCATTTTACAGTAGCAAGGAAAAAAAAGTATAGCATGTTTGTAGTAAATGCACTGAAGGAAATAACATAGAGTCAAAATATAGAAAAGAGGGTACTGGTAATATGAGAATGTGTACGCGTTGCAAAAAACTAATAGAAAGTGGAAAATGTTAATCAATTTTAAATCTTGTAAGCATACTCTCCTTCTTATAAGGCGAGTTGTGATTTAAGGACTAGAATATCAATGGATCTTGTTTGTGCATTGAGATTCAATTAATTTTAATTCCAAATATTTATCTTTTCAAAAATTTGGAATTAAATAAGCTGGACATTCATACACCCTGGTTTGACATTTGTTGTAAAGAACTGTATAAAAATAAATTTAGAGCAATGTTGCTCAATGTAGTGGCGATCTTCAGTAAACATTAATTAAAACGCCTCAAGCATTCCTGGACAGAGTCCCCATTTCTAATAATTGAATACGTAATCGTTACATCTATTCTGATAGTACAGAATATCAGAAATGGCAATATAAATGTATCTTCTTGATAATAGGAGGAAGAAATGAAAACATCCAGATCAATCATCGCCATGGTTGTGGTCTTGATAGCACTAGTAGCATACAATCTGGTAGTGACACTTCGCCAGGGGGCAAAACAACCTGGCACGGGGGGAAATGATGAACCGAACAAAGAGACTGCATTGGTCGAATTGGTGAAAGAAGAAGATGAAAGAGAACGTATGGAACGATATCTAGAGGAATATTATAAACAAGTAAAAGTAGTTAAAAGCATTAAGACGCTATCTGGAGAGACAATAGATTGTGTGGATATTTATACTCAACCAGCTCTGAATAGGCCGGGTATGAAGGACCATGAAATTCAATTTGAACCGCTAAATATACCGGAAGAAATCATAAGCCAGAGGAGAACCGATGGTGTGGAAATCACAGAACCAAATCAACTATATAAATTAGCAGGAGAGTCATGTCCAAAAATGACAATTCCACTTCGCCGATTGGATATGGAAACTTTGACTCGGTTTGAGACCCTTGAGGATTTCTTTAACAAGGGAGGAGGATATATTGAACCACCCTGTGGAGGGGATGCAACACCATCACATCACGAATATGCTCATGCTTACATGGATGTAGATAACTGGGGAGCTGAGTCAATTCTCAACGTCTGGAGTGATTACGTAGAGCGCGCTGATGAGTTTGCCCTCTCGCAGATCTGGGTGGTTCGTGGTTACGGGTCTGATCTGGAAACAGTTGAGGCTGGTTGGCAGTTATACCCGAACCTATATGGCGATTGGCGATCTCACCTGTTTATCTATTTTACTCCCGATGATTACGGTAGTGGAGGATGCTATAACCTTTCCTGCAGTGCCTTTGTCCAGGTGAACAATTCAGTCTATATCAGCGGGGGATTTGAACACTACAGCACTGCTGGGGGAGATCAGTGGGAGTTCAAACTGGCTCTGATAAAGGATCATACCAGCGGACATTGGTGGCTTCGCTATGGTGAAACCTGGGTTGGATATTGGCCTAGAAACTTGTTTGACGCCAAAGGGCTGAGAGATATGGGTGAGGAAATTGACTTTGGAGGAGAGATTGTAAACAAGGAGACTGATGGCCGCCATACCCGAACTGATATGGGCAGCGGGAACTGGCCTTATGAAGGATATGGATATGCTGCTTACCAGAAAGCAATAAGATATATTGATACAAATTATACCTATCAGTATGCGACCGGTCTGATCGAGTCAAGAACAAATGATCGTTGTTATGACATCGAAGTGACTAACTCATCTGGAAGCTGGGAAACCTACTTCTTCTTTGGAGGTTCAGGATACAATTCGCAGTGCCCATAGGTTCTGGATCACGAGGTTTGTATTTCATTTCAAAATAGTAAATGAATTCATAACAATGAGATGCAAACCTTACTGGAGTGTATAAACGATAGTTAAAATTGATTTATTTAGAGTCTCAGTAGTAGTGATTGCCTGTTTTGTATTATTCCTTACCAACTGTTCACCGAGTGTTATTTATCAATCGAGAGATTGGGGTGATCCGGATTTTTTAGGATTTGTAACAGCAATAGATCCAGGCAGCATTGAGGTTTACCCATCAAAAATTGTTGTAGAGTCACATGCTGACAAGGTTGTGAGCAGGATCATTGTTCAAGTTAAGCGAAACACTCTTGTTTTCATCCAAGATGATTCCAAGGAGATCCCAGCCAGTATAAAAGACATCAAGAACAAAGACCGGGTTTGGATTTGGTTTACAGGACCTCAAAAGAAAGGATTTCCTGGCAAGGCCACAGCAGAAAAAATATTAATTATCCGCATAGAGTAGTCCGAGGCGAACTACCACCATATGCATCCAGTTCTATTTATACTAAATGGTTGGGAGGTGAAATCCTATACGGTTGTGCTTTCACTGGCCATTATAATTGGTGTTGTACTGTTCTATATAGCAGCCCAGCGGGAGGACTTAACAAAACTTCAGCTGCTGGTATTCTGTGCTGGCGCTGTATTATTCGGTTTGGTTGGAGGCTTGGTAAACACCTGGATTTTCAGATCGAACACTGGCGCATTAAAATTAGTAAATCCAGAAGAATTATTAAAAGGGGGATTGACTTCATTCGGAAGCATAGTTGGATTCCTGGGTTTTGTAGTAATCTATGCCCGGAGTTACGGGTTAAGTACCTGGCTTTTCGGAGATCTTTCTGCGCCGATCATTCCCTTAGTTGAGGGGATCATGAGATGGGGGTGTTTATTAAACGGTTGTTGTTATGGGAGCAAGACTGAAGGTTTTCTGGGGATATATCTGCCTGATTCAAGTGGACACTGGGCGGACAGGTATCCAACCCAGATCATTACAAGCGTTTTCTGTATAGGATTGTTCCTCTGGTTGTGGCAAAGAAGAAAAACAGAGCCAGTCGAAGGGAACTTGATATTATTCTTTCTTGCAATCTACCACTTGGGACGTATTGGGATTGATGTTTTCAGAAGTGATCAGATTTTGATCAAGGGTTCTATTTCACTCCATCAAATAGTATCCCTTATGGTTGCTACAGTAGTTATCGGGCTGATGATTGTGCGTAATTGGGAGTCATTTCAAGAAATATAAGAATTTGAGATTCATCTTGATGCAGAAGCTTGGGATAATTATCAACGGACCATACTTGGTTCAACACCGTAGGTGTTAGGAATACCAGAAACAAACATTACTAAGAGTATTGGATCATCTTGTATTGTTCTAATATAAACTTCAATAGTTTAATATCGGCGGCACCGAGAAAGATCATAGCTAACTTCATATTCTTAATAAAACTATCTACCAACTGGTTGTTCTGAGTATGAAGTTTCGTAGATGACTAAATAGTCGGGATAATCTTTAACTTCAGATTTGAATGAAGTAATGAAAATAAGTAGTGAGAAATAAAATCTAAAATATTTCATTAATATATATGTAGCCTAACGGTTAAGTATTGATGTGGCGTTGCGCCGCCACATAATCAAGGTTGAACAAAGCCGAGAAAGGTTTCTGTTTGGAGTTTGCTTGAGGGTCTCTCAGCTGCTCAATACCTGTAGTGTA